>Ga0206971_10020_pt1 | contig 53649 bp, 49 predicted proteins | sample Alteio_BWOrgHeat_85_FD_152917 | JGI IMG/M metagenome (GOLD analysis project Ga0206971, IMG submission 152917) | Enriched cells from forest soil in Barre Woods Harvard Forest LTER site, Petersham, Massachusetts, United States -... | ecosystem: Environmental > Terrestrial > Soil > Temperate forest >...
ATATAAAATATATCACAGGCATGGCGGCGATGGCAAGTGTACTGGCTGCCGGTTGCAAAAAGGACTTTTTTAACCGTCCGCCGGAATCACAGGTTACGGTTGGCAATTATTATCAAACAACCTCCCAGGTACAGGCTGCTACAAATGGCTTGTACGGATCGCCATGGTTTGGCTGGAACAATAAGGTTGGATGGGCAATTACCGAATTAGCAAGCGGTAACGGATTTACGTATTCTTCAGACGTTAATGCTTTCATTACCTGGTCGGCGCCAAACGCCAATCCCGAGATAATGGCGGCATGGGATTCGCCCTTTACCGTTGTAGCGCAATGTAATGGCTTGCTTAACAATATGCAGTCAACCATACCTGGCGTTCCGCAAAATGTTGTAAACAACGCGCTGGGCGAAGCTCATTTATTGCGCGGCGTTGCGTATTTCTACCTGGTGCGTGTTTTCGGTAACGTTCCTATCGTTGAAAATCCCCTCTCGGAGGTAAACGATTTTCAAACGGTTCCGACAAACTATATTTCCGATGTATATAAATTTATCATCAACGACCTGAAATTCGCGGAAGCCAATTGTTCGGTTGGTACGGCAAGTACCGGCCACGGCGACAGCGGTTCGGCATCGGCAATGCTTGCCAAAGTTTACCTGTATATGCAGGATTATGCCAATGCTAAAGCAGAAGCCGAGAAAGTGATCAACAGCGGCGAGTTTTCGCTTTTGCCAAACTACGAAAACCTGTTTCAAACCGCCTACAACAACAATAAGGAAAGCATTTTAGCTATGCAATGGATATACAACGGCGGCTATGATTTTGGTAACTCCATACAGGCATCCTGGGCTTACAACAGTACCATTACCGGTACAGGTGATGGTTATGCAGTTTTCGGACCGACAATTGACCTGCAAAATGCCTTTGTAACCGAAGGTGGCGACACAACCCGCAGGCACTCCACAATTATGGTTCCGGGCAGCTTCTACCCCGATTTGGATGCGGCAAGCGGCGGCTACAGGTTTCCGGCAAACGGAAGCGCTCAAAATGAAAATGCTGCGGCAAAAAAATACGTGGTGGGCACGCCTGCAGATAACGGCGGCAAAAGCGCCTCACAGGCATCAGGAAATAATACCTATATCCAACGCTATTCAGATGTTCTGCTGATCGATGCCGAAGCGATTTTAGGCCTGGCGTCAGGCGTACAGCCTGGTAACGGTATACCACTTACCGCATCAACTTCAGACCCGGAAGCCTTAGCCAATTTTAACGCGGTTAGGGCGCGCGTAGGCGTACCAACGGTTACAAAGTTTACCTACCAGCAACTGCTGCTTGAAAGGCGGCTTGAATTTGCCCTTGAGCAGGATTACTGGTTTGATTTGTGCCGTATTGACGGTTACAAAACCCAGGGATCTGCAACTGCGCCACAGCCTCACCCTGTAGCTACTGCTATTATTAGCCAGCAGGAAAGAGGTACTTACAGCAATACAGCTAATAATAACCCGGTAATTTATTCAAATAAGCTTACCCCGACCGATGGCGACTTTTTGTTCCCTGTGCCGGTTATTGAATCAGCGACTGATCCAAACCTGGTACAACCGCCGGTGCATTACGTATTTAAGTAATCAAAAACATTTTATATGAAAAAGAAAATGAAACAATCAAAAATTTATTACTGGATACTGCCGGCGTTGGTCGTATTCGGTATGGTTTCCTGTAAAAAGGAAAATAGCCGGGGTTATACGCCGGGTACGGGAGCGCCTTCCATTTCTTCCGTGCAAACAATAAACAAATACACCGCCGATACCGTACTTCAGACTACTTCAACCTATAGCAGTTCGGGCATCGTTACTACCACGGTTGATACCAATTTTAACCACAAAACGCTAACGGCGTTCGACTCAACTACCGTAACCGGAAATTTGAACACCATGTACCGGATAAACGGAGCAAATTTGGGCGCAGCCACCAAACTTGCCATCAACGGTGTTACCGTTTATTTTAACCCCGCGTGGGGCGACGACAATTCCATTATTTTCACGCTGCCAACAAACGTCCCTTACGTACAGCCGCAGCCAAATACAATAGTGGTAACTACCTTGTACGGAACGGTAACTTACAAATTTACCACGTTGCCGCCGCCGCCAACGATTACCTACGTTTCCGACTTCGACTTCTTCTCCAACTCGCAGATTACGCTTGGCGGTAAAGGCTTCGCGTCAGTATCGTCGGTTAAGCTACGTGCAACCGGTGATGCGCTGACCGTGGTTTCTAAAAATGATTCTACGCTGGTATTACAATTTCCGGCAGCTTCTACCGCAACGGAATCAACGCTGCTGTTCACCTACACTTCAGGGTCAAATGCCAACGCTCAAACTGCTTCAACAACTACATTCGATGACCTCGACAACGCTTATACTATCTTTTATAAGAGCAGCTTCCAGAATTCCTGGGGCGATAATTCCTGGTCAGGCCCATCTGGAGCGCAGCCTGGTGCACCGCATTCTTACTCAGGCACCAAGTCGCTCGAAGCAAGTTACCCTGCAGGCGCCTGGCAAATTGAAGGCTGGGCCAATTATTATCCAAGCATCGCTTACGACCCGAGTTACAAATTCCTTTCTTTCTGGGTTAAGGGTGGTGTAGCAGCGCATACGCTTGTGCTTGTTGGTAATCAAATGGCCGGCGGTTACGGGCAGGTTCAAAACGCTAACGCTTACACAGCCCAATTGGTGACTGTTCCGGCAAATGTTTGGACTTACATTAAAATCCCGCTTTCACCAAGCCAGACATCCACAAACCCGAATTTCCTCGCTTTTTGGGATAACGGTTCGCCGGCTTCGCAACTCGGGTTCTTTTTACAGGGCATGAACGGCGATGTGAACGAAACCATGTATTTTGATGAAGTTGCATTTATAAAATAAGAATAATAAGCGGGGCATCGCCGAAAGAAGACGATGCTTCGCGCAAAACGCTGCAATAATGCAAGGTTTACTTAATAGTTGATTAATTTTTAGCCATCGCCGGTTATGTAAAGGAAGTCGGAAGTCATTAGTCTAAAGTCTTAAGTCGGATGATATTTTTTTGACTTTCGACTTAAGACTTTCGACTTAAGACTAACAAAAACCGGTGGTGGCTTTTTTAATGATCTGTTTATCAGTCAAAACATGAAAACCATCCTGCTTGCTTTTTGTACCCTGGTTTTTTTGGCCCCAAACAGTTTGCTGGCCCAAAAGAATCTTGTGCTGAACGGAGGATTTGAGGACGACTTTTTCGGCTGGAACAATAACGGAGGCGCGCAGCAAACCCCCTGGAATTTTAAAAGCGGCAAAAACAGTTGTGCCATAGTAACCACCAACACGGATAATTGGGTGGGCATTGATCAAACCGTTCGCATACCTAAAAAGGTGCAGGACATTGAGTTTAGCGCCTGGATGAAAACAACCAACGTGATTAAGGGGAAAAATGATTGGGACGGAGCGATTTTTACGATCGTTTTTTTGGATGTTGATGACAAGGAAATAAAGAGCCAGGATGTAAACATTGCCAGGCTGACTGGCAGCACCGACTGGACCCTTTATAATAAAACAATAAAAATGCCCGAAAAGGCATATAGTTTCAAAATATTATTAGCGATGGGCAATGCATCCGGCACAATGCTGGTGGATGATGTTGCGGCGGTGAAAGTAGATTGAGGTGAAATTGATTAAGTTGGATTAAGCTGAATGGGTTGATTAAGTTAGATTGAGTTGAATGGGTTGGATGAGTTGGAATGAATTAGTGGGTTGAATATCGATCAGACAGACCATCAGCGTCCATGCAATTGTCGCAAAGCGAATGATGTAACTCAATCAACCCAATCTAACTTAATCAACTTAATCCAACTTAATCAACCCAATCAACTAAATTGTTAAATTCGTATCACTATTTTGAATTATTTGTACAACTAAATTGGTTAAGATGACAAGCAATGTAATGCGCGAAATTACCCCGCTGACACCCAGCGATTGCTTTACGATTTTTTCAAAGGTTAAAAAGAAGTTTGATTTTCCGCTTCATTATCATGATGAGTACGAACTTAACCTGATATTGAATGCCAAAGGGGCCAAGCGCGTAATTGGCGGCCACATTGAGGTAATTGACGACCTCGAACTGGTGCTGGTAGGCCCTAACCTGTATCATGCCTGGTTTACGCATCAGTGCCAGGGCGAGGCCATCACCGAGGTGACTATACAGTTTCACAAAGATCTTTTTGATGAAAGGTTTCTAAAACGAAACCAGCTCAGCTTTTTAAAAAGCATGCTGGAACGTTCGCAGCGGGGCATCGCTTTTGCCCCCGAAACGGTAATGGCGCTAAAAGACCGTTTGCTCGCGCTGGACAAAAAGAGCGGTTTCGACTCTGTGCTTGAGCTGCTTTCCATCCTGCACGATCTGTCCACCTCCCGGAATATGAAAACGCTTTCGGACCCCAGCTTTACCAATGAAAAATTTTATTACAACAGCCGCCGCATCGAAAAGGTGTTTGAGCACATGAACACGAACTACAATAAGCAGGTTACCCTTGCCGAAGTTGCCCGCATTGCCAATATGCCCGAAGCCTCTTTCAGCCGTTTTATAAAAAAGCGTACCGGGAAAACGTTCATCGATAGCCTGAATGAAATACGGCTCGGCCATGCATCACGCATGCTGATCGACTCCACTACAACCGTTGCCGAAATAGCCTACAAATGCGGTTTTAATAATATCTCTAATTTCAACCGCATATTTAAACGCAAAAAAATGTGTATCCCGAAAGAGTTCAGGGAGACCTATACCGGTAACCGGGTTTTTATTTGATCAATTTGAAGATTGGCGATTTGAAAATTTGATGATTAAATAAGATAAAGTAATAGTTAAAAAAGTATTATAATTTCAAAAGGCCGAAGGCGATTTTTACGTAAACCAATTTTAGAGTTCATTTTCAAATTTTCAAATCGCCAACTCTTCAAATCGAATGAAGCTCAGCCCCGTTGATATCGCCATTATAGCGTTGTACCTGTTAAGTACAATCTTCATCGGGCTATGGTACCGCAAAAAGGCGCGTCAGAATAAGGACAGTTATCTTTTAGGCGGAAAATCGCTGCCCTGGTACAAACTGGGATTGAGCGATGCTTCGGATATGTTCGACATCAGCGGCACCATGTGGATGGTGACGCTGTGTTTTGTTTACGGGATGAAAAGCATCTGGATACCCTGGCTGTGGCCGGTATTTAACCAGGTGTTTTTGATGATGTACCTGAGCCGCTGGCTCCGCCGTTCCAACGCTTCAACCGGCGCCGAATGGCTGGCAACGCGGTTCGGTAAATCAGGACCCGGCGTTAATGCCTCTCAGGTCATTGTAATAGCATTTGCGTTGCTTAGCTGTCTTGGTTTTATGGCCTATGGTTTTATCGGCCTTGGTAAATTCATTGAAATATTTGTACCCTGGGATATGATCAGGGGCTATATTCCTTTTAATGTGCCGGCCCAGTATGTGCCGCATGTTTACGGCGTCATCTTCACGCTTTTTGCCATGTTCTATTCCATTTTAGGGGGTATGCACAGTATTGTGGTGGGCGATATGGTAAAATACGGTATCATGACGGTGGCCTGCGTTTGGATCGGCTTTATTGCGGCAACGCACCTGCAATCACATCAATTAAACGTGCCGAATGGCTGGTTTAGTCCTTTTTTTGGCAGCCACCTTGGGCTTAACTGGTCGGGTATCATCGGCGAAGTAAATGCCAAAATTAAAAGTGACGGCTATTCCCTGTTCGCCTTGTTTTTTATGATGATGACCTTTAAAGGGTTTTTCGCGGCCCTTGCCGGTCCGGCGCCAAATTACGATATGCAAAAGATACTTTCTACCCGTTCGCCTGAAGAGGCCAGTAAAATGAGTGGATTTGTAAATATCATCCTGCTGCCTATCCGTTATACGCTCATCATCAGCCTAACCATCCTGGGGCTATTGTATTACCACCAGATGAACTTGAAAGATGCCACCGGCGCCATTGATTTTGAACGGATACTGCCCGCGGTGATCAATAATTTTTTACCGGTTGGCCTGGTAGGTTTGCTGTTGGCGGGACTGCTTGGCGCATTTATGAGCACCTTCAGCGGTACGATGAATGCGGCGCAGGCTTATATCGTGAATGATATTTATCTGAAGTACGTTAATCCGAATGCCTCAAACAGGAGGACGATAGGGATGAATTACCTTGCCGGAATAGTGGTAGTTGCAATGGGTGTGATAATTGGGTTTTTTATGAAGGATGTGAATAATACTTTGCAATGGATCGTCTCGGCGCTTTATGGCGGCTACATCGCTTCAAACGTTTTAAAATGGCATTGGTGGCGCTTTAATGCAAATGGTTTTTTTTGGGGAATGCTGGCGGGTATCCTTACGGCAATGGTCTTTTCAGTAGTGATCCCCGATGGCGAACTGCTGTATTGGTTCCCGTTATTGTTTGGGATTTCCCTGGCCGGCTCGATAATTGGCGCCTATGCCGTGCCGTCTACCGATATGGTTGTGTTAAAATCATTCTATTCCAACGTTCGTCCCTGGGGCTTTTGGGAGCCCGTGAAACAGGCTGTTTTAGCGGATGATCCGTCATTTCAGCCAAATAAAAACTTTAAAATAAACATGTTTAACGTGGTGATAGGAACCATCGCCCAATGCTGTTTAACCATATTGCCGATGTACCTGGTGCTCCAGCAAAAATTGCCGTTGCTGGTTACCGTTGGCATTTTGGCGATTGTGGTAACGATATTAAAGAAAACCTGGTGGAACAGGTTAAAGGAATACTAATGAGTTGATTAGGTTGATTGAGTGAGCGGTTGATTAAGTTACCCCCGTTTAACACAGTCAACTTACTCCAACCTAATCAACTACAAACTAAAACATACATGACAACCCTGTTTGAAAAACGTTTGAACCATTTACGGGCAGAGCAGCAGCAGCTCCTGGACCGGCCTAATGAAATTTCCGGCATTGGCAACGGTGTTTACGACCGTTATAAATACCCGGTTTTAACCGCGGCACATACGCCGCTTTCCTGGCGGTATGATCTTGATCCGGCAACAAATCCGTATTTGATGGAGCGTTTTGGTATAAACGCGACATTTAATGCCGGCGCGATTAAACTTAACGGGAAATATTTGATGGTAGTGCGGGTTGAAGGTGCAGACCGCAAATCGTTTTTTGCCGTAGCCGAAAGCCCCGATGGTATCAATGATTTCAGGTTTTGGGATTACCCCGTTGAATTGCCCGAGACAGATGAGCCCGACACCAATGTATACGACATGCGCCTTACCGCACATGAAGACGGCTGGATATATGGCCTCTTTTGTACCGAGCGCCGCGACCCCGCAGCCCCGGCTTATGACCAATCCATGGCCATTGCGGCCTGTGGCATTGCCCGCACAAGGGACCTGGTTAAATGGGAGCGTTTAGCCGACCTGGCAACCAATTCGCCGCAGCAACGCAACGTAGTTTTGCATCCCGATTTTGTTGAAGGCAAGTATGCCCTTTATACCCGCCCGCAGGACGGTTTCATCAGCGCAGGAACCGGCGGTGGCATCGGCTTCGGGCTGACGGATTCGATGGAAAATGCTTATGTGGATCATGAGATTATTATCGACAATAAAAACTACCACACGGTTTACGAAGCCAAAAACGGCCAGGGGCCCACGCCGATAAAAACGCAAAAAGGATGGCTGCATTTAGCCCATGGCGTACGCAATACCGCTGCCGGATTACGTTATGTATTGTATATGTTTATGACCGATCTGCATGAGCTGACTAAAGTTTTATACAAACCGGCTGGTTATTTTTTGGCGCCTGAGGGCGAAGAGAGAACAGGCGATGTATCCAACGTTGTGTTCTGCAATGGCTGGATAAAAGATGACGACGATACGGTTTACATTTATTACGCTTCCTCGGACACCCGCATGCACGTGGCTACCAGCACGGTTGACAAACTACTGGATTACGTTATAAACACACCTGCCGATGGCTTGCGCTCGGCATCCTCTGTGAACACCCTTTATAAAATTATTGATGGCAATAGCGGGGTTTTAAGTTAATCGTCCCGAACCGAAGTGGCGGGCACGTGGAAAGGTCACTGCGAGATATATAAATGTTATAGCGACATTATAAGAAGATACAATAGATTAATGACAGAGCTGACGGAGAAAATAGGCAAATACAAATCGGAACTAACGGCTGAGTTGAAAAATATTCTGCAGTACTGGTCTGATCGTACACCTGATGAACTGCACGGCGGTTTTTTTGGCCGGTTAGATAATAACAGCAGGGTTATAGCCGAAGCGCCAAAAGGTTCTGTATTAAATGCCCGTATCCTGTGGACTTTTTCCGCAGCTTTTAATAATGCAGCTGATGACGAGTATCTTAAAATTGCCGGCCGGGCCTACGACTATATCAGCCGGCATATCATCGACCAGGAATATGGCGGGGTGTACTGGTCGGTTGATTTCAAGTGCCGTCCGCTTGATACCAAAAAGCAGGTGTATGCCATAGCATTTACCATTTACGCTTTCAGCGAGTTCTATATGGCGTCGGCTGATGAAGCAGTAAAACAGAAAGCGATCGACCTGTTTTACCAATTAGTTGAGAAAGCTTACGATCCCATTCAAACCGGTTATTTTGAAGCCTTTACAAAAGAGTGGCAGCCGATGGGCGACTTGCGCCTGAGCACAAAGGATGCCAATGAAAAAAAGACCATGAATACCCACCTCCATGTACTGGAGGCATATACCAACCTATACCGCATTTGGCCCGATAAAGCCTTGAAGCAGCATATCGAAGTGTTGCTAAATAACTTTTTCGATCATTTTATCGACCAGCAAACGTACCACCTCGCCTTATTTTTTGATGAGGACTGGAACCCGAGATCGGGGCTTGTTTCCTACGGGCATGATATCGAAGCAACCTGGCTTTTATTGGAGGCTGCTGAAGTCATCGGAGATGAAAGATCGGGCGATAAAATCAGGGAATTGACTATTAAAATGGCCGATGAAACGATAAAAGCAGTAGATGCAGATGGGGGGCTATGGTACGAATCTGAACCGGGGGAGGATCACACGGTAAAAGAAAAACACTGGTGGGTGCAGGCCGAAGCGATGGTTGGTTTTTTTAACGCCTGGCAAATAAGCGGGGATCAAAAATATTTTAACCAATCGCTGGCCAGTTGGGAGTTTGTAAAGGAAAAGATATTGGATAAAGTTGAGGGCGAATGGTTTTGGGGAATAAACCCCGACAGCACCGTTATGCAAACGGAAGACAAGGTGGGTATTTGGAAATGCCCTTATCATAACAGCCGGGCATGCCTGGAGATCATCAGGCGGATAGGTTAAAGGCTTTGCCCGGACGTTTCGAAATTTTAATAAAGAATAGAAAATAAACAAGAAAGTAGCGGAAAGATACTATGAAAAACATTACAAAAATGGCCCTGGTTATTACGGCGGGCCTGGCGCTGATGCAATCGTGTAAAAAAGAGCCGGCCAGTAATTCAGGCGGAAACAACAATAATAATACGCCATCGCCGCCCGGCACAGGCGTAGGAACCGGCCCCGGCGGGTCGATTGTTACCGGTACCGACCCATCCATTGCCACTACACAGGGCTTCTTTTTAACTAACTGGCAGGCTAAAACCTTTACGGCGCCTTCAGGCACGCAAAGCGTTTCAAAACCATCGCTCACTGGCGCCATTACGGTTATTGTTGATTTGAGCCAGATCACGACAAAAGTTTCCAGCCTGTTGTTCGGTAATAATATCAATCCCTTTATGAGCCAGGTGGTTGACCAGCCGGCGCTCATGAGTAATATTAAAGCGCTTTCGCCCAATATCATCAGGGCGCCCGGTGGAAGCCTGTCCGACATATATTTTTGGAATGGCGATGGCAACGGAAATGCAGCTGCCCCCGCCGATGCGCCGGCCAATCTGCTTGACCTGAACGGCAATTCATCCCCCGGTGGTTACTGGTTTGGCAACAATACGCAGAGTTGGACGCTTAGCCTTGATAATTACTATAAAGTATTGCAGCAAACCAACAGCACCGGGCTGATAACCGTTAACTACGGCTATGCACGGTACGGAACAGGCCCAACGCCTGCACAAACCGCTGCTCATTTGGCCGCCCAGTGGGTACGTTACGACAAAGGCCGTACAACGTATTGGGAGGTTGGCAACGAATGTTATGGCAACTGGGAAGCCGGCTATCGCATTGATCCGACAAAAAACCAGGACGGCCAGCCGGCAATAATAACCGGAACGGTTTATGGCACTCATTTCCAGATTTTTGCCGACTCGATGCGGGCGGCTGCGGCGCAGGTTGGCAATGCAAATATTAAAATCGGGGTAGTACTTACTACCACCAACGACCAGAGCAATAACGCGGGCGTAAGTAACTGGAATCATGATGTGTTGTCGGCAGCGGGTAATTCACCTGATTTTTATGTGGTACACAACTATTACACGCCATACAATGACAATTCCACCCCGGCAGTCATCTTCAGTACACCGGCGCCGGCTACCAGCACAATGATGAGTTGGGTTGCAACATCTGCACAAGGCGCCGGCGTGGCGCAGAAACCCGTTGCGATGGACGAATGGAACATACAGGCCACAGGCTCGAGCCAGCAAGTTTCGAACATTGCGGGCTTGCATGCGGTTATGGTGCTTGGCGAGGCCCTGAAAAACCAGATCAGTATGGCCAGCCGCTGGGATCTCGCCAACAGCTGGGATAATGGGGACGATATGGGTATTTTTAATAATAGTTCCGGGGGCGCCGAACCCGGCGCTGCGGCCTGGAACCCACGACCGGCGTTTTATTACATGTGGTTTTTCCAGCACTATTTTGGCGACCGGATGGTAGGGTCCACAGTAAACGGCAGCAGCGACATTGTGAGCTATGGCTCATCCTTCAGCTCCGGCCAGGCGGGCGTTGTTTTGGTTAACCAGGGATCCACCGACCATACGGTAAACGTGCAGTTTAACAATTACGCCATCGGTACAAAATATTATTATTATGAACTGAAGGGAGGTGCGGATAATGCACCGTTTTCGCACGATGTTTATATAAACGGCGTCGGTCCCGCAAGCGGAAATACCGGCGGGCCATCCAATTTTAATTCAATTACTGCGCTCGCCAATAACGTTTCGGGCGGGATAACCCTGGTGGTCCCGGCTTATGGCGCTGTATTTTTAATTGCAGATAAAAAGTAGATTTGGCTATCCTATCATTAAATTTGGTTTTTATAAACTATTTGACAGATGATCCGTGTTGCTAAATTGCTGTTGCTGCTTTTGCCGTGGGTATATTTTGCAAACGCCGCAAATGCCAAACCAACCACATTTTTTAATGTAAAGGATTATGGCGCCTTAGGTGATGGCGTCAACCTGGACAGCAAGGCCATCAACAAAGCCATCGATGCTGCAGCAAATGCCGGGGGAGGAACGGTTTACCTGCCAGCAGGTAATTACCTGTCGGGATCGATCCACCTGCAAAGCAATATTTCCTTATTTTTGGACCAGGGTGCAACCCTGGTTGCCGCGCCGGTTAGTGCAGAGAATGGGTATGATGAGGAAGAACCGGGGGCGAACAATGCTTACCAGGACTATGGCCATTGTCACTGGCATAACAGCCTGATCTGGGGCGAGAACCTGCACGATATTTCCATACTGGGACAGGGTACTATTTGGGGCAAAGGACTATACCATGATTATGTAAAGGATAAACAATCGGCCAATAAAGCAATATCGCTGCTGTTGTGCCGCAATGTCAACATAAAAGATATAACCATTTTTCACGGCGGCTGGTTCGGTATTTTGGCTACAGGGGTGGATAATTTAACCATCAGCAACATTAAGGAAGATACTAACCGCGACGGAATGGATATAGACTGCTGCCGTAACGTGCATGTGTCGGATTGCAGTGTTAACTCGCCTCATGACGATGGCATCTGCCTAAAAAGTACTTATGGCCTCGGTTTTGCCCGCGCAACCGAGAACGTAACCATAACCAATTGTATTGTTAGCGGTTTTGAAGAAGGATCTTTCCTGGATGGAACGTATAAACGGACAATTAAAGAGCCGACCGGCCGCATTAAATTCGGCACCGAATCAAACGGGGGTTTTAAGAATATTACGATTTCCAATTGTGTGTTTAACTATTGTCGCGGCCTTGCACTGGAGGCCGTTGACGGGGCATTGCTTGAAGATGTAACGATCACCAATATCACCATGCGCGACATCGTTAATTCGCCGATTTTTTTAAGGCTTGGGGCCCGGATGCGCGGTCCTGCAGGCGTACCGATTGGGGAGTTGCGGAGGGTGATCATCAGCAATGTGATTGCTTATAATGTCGAACCCGGGCAGGGTATGCTCATCGTAGGTTTGCCTGGTCACCCCATTAAGGATGTTGATATTAAAGACATCAAAATTTATAGCAAAGGCGGCGGTACAGCTGACCAGGCAACCAGGGAGGTGCCCGAAATGGAAAAAGGCTATCCCGAACCCGGCAGCTTTGGCGTTTTGACTGCTTACGGCGTTTTTGCAAGACATGTGGAAGGATTGAAGCTTGAAAATGTCGAATTGCATTTTACAACGAACGATCAGCGGCCTGCGGTGTTTTTGGATGATGTAAAAGGAGCGGACTTAAGGTTTGTAAAAGCGCAGGTATCGGGTGGCGTTGCGCCGGTCAAATCGAAAAATTCGGAAAATGTGCAGTCGTTTCAATCGTTGGGATTGCCGGATGGAGAAATGAAACCCTGAGAAACTGTTAAAAATGATTTATCAAGCCATCGTAGAGACGCGATGCATCGCGTCTCTGGATAAATGATTGGATTTAAAATAAATTAGACGAAAATGATGGTCAAAGACGCGATGCATCGCGTCTCTACATCGGATATTAAAAGCAGCATGCCATTCTTCAACATGTTCTAAGATTTACAACTTTTAAAATTTGTAAAATCTGCATGTGTTTGATAAAACCAAATTTGAAAAAACCTCAATATGAACATAAAGCCGATAAAAAGCCTGCTGATCGCACTGGTTTGCCTTTTTGCAAGTACTACGCTTTTCGCCCAAAAATTTGAAGAGCTTGCACAAACTCCGCCTATGGGCTGGAACAGCTGGAACACCTTTCAAACCAATATTGATGAGCCCCTGCTAAAGGGCATGGTGGATACTTATGTTTCCTCGGGCATGAAGGATGCCGGCTACCAATATTTTGTATTGGATGATGGCTGGATGGCCATGGAGCGGGATAAAGACGGCAACCTGGTGGCCGATCCAAAGAAATTCCCTAACGGGATGAAGGAGTTCGCAGATTATGTACACTCCAAAGGCCTGAAATTTGGCATTTACAATTGTGCGGGCATTAAAACCTGCGCGGGTTATCCCGGAACCCGCGGTTATGAATACCAGGACGCGCGTTTGTATGCTTCGTGGGGCGTTGATTATTTGAAGTTTGATTGGTGCAGTTCGGAGGGCCTGAATGCCATTGAGGCTTATACCACCATGAGTAAAGCTATAAAGGCGGCCGGCAGGCCTATGGTGTTCAGCCTTTGCGAGTGGGGGCAGCATAATCCATGGCGCTGGGCAAAACCTGTCGGCCAGTTGTGGCGCAGCACGGGCGACATCGGCCCGGCATTTAGCGAAACGGTTGAAAAAAATGGCTGGAGACCCATGAGCGTTCTAAACATCCTGGACAGGCAGGACAGCATACGTCAATACGCCGGCCCCGGTCATTGGAATGACCCGGATATGCTTGAGGTTGGGAATGGAATGAAATATAACGAAGATAAAGCGCATTTTTCCCTGTGGTGCATGCTGGCGGCGCCATTAATGGCAGGTAACGATATTCGCAAAATGAGCGACCAAACCCGGGTTATTCTCACCAACAAAGATGTGATCGCGCTTGACCAGGACCCGCTGGGGGTAGAAGCATTTCGATACTATGCTTTTGACGGCATAGAAATATGGGTAAAACCATTGGCTAACAACGAACTGGCCGTTTGTTTTTTGAACCGTTCCGATCATCCTCAAACCGTCACCTACAATTGGAAGGAGCATACCATCAGTGATAAGTTGTCCGGCACAAACTTTGATTTTAACCAGGGCACGTATAAACTTCGCGATTTGTGGACAAAAAAAGATGCCTGTACTACTTCGAAAACGTTTAGCGAAGTTATTCCATCAGACGATGTAGTGGTTTTAAGGCTGACCAAAGAGTAACGCCGGTCGCTGTATTTACGTAGAAAGAAGCCGATCCTGTGTATACTAATGAAGAAAATAGCCTTTTTTGCTGCTGCGGTTTTGCTGGCATCGTGTAATCCCAAACTTAATGCGCCGAGTGATAAACTGGCAACAAAAGAAACGCGCGAACTTTACTACAGTCTGCAGCGCCTGTATGGCAAAGGTGTTTTGTTTGGCCACCACGACGATACCGGCTATGGTGTTGGCTGGAAGTATGATCAAGATAGCTCGGATGTTAAAGGGGTTGCCGGCACTTATCCGGCTGTTTACGGCTGGGACCTGGCAAAAATTGAGCATGACAGTATACACGATATCAACGGATTGCCCTTTTCGATACAAACCAAACGCGTTAAAGAAGCTTATGAACGCGGGGGCATCAACAGTTTTTCGTGGCACATGGATAACCCGGTCGACAGCCTGACCGCATGGGACACCACCCGCCGAACCGTCGCCGATATTATTCCCGGCGGCGCGTTTAACACTGCCTACGAACAATACCTTAACCGTGCCGCTAAATATTTGCAGCAACTTAAAGGGAATGACGGAGAGCAAATCCCCATTCTTTTCCGGCCCTTTCATGAAATGACCGGCAACTGGTTTTGGTGGGGAAAGAACACCTGTACGCCCGATGAATTTAAAAAGCTATGGCGCTTTACCATCGATTACCTGCGCAATACCTGGAATTTGCATAACCTGCTGATAGTTTATTCTGCCGCCGATTTTAAATCAGAAAGTGACTTCACGGAGCGCTACCCCGGCGATGCCTATGTGGACTTTGTTGGCGTTGACAGCTATTGCCTGAAAGACGTTAACGCGTACCGGCAAAACCTGGATAAACAACTAACGATGTTGGACACCATTGCCGCTCGTCACAAAAAGCTATCCTGCCTGGCCGAGACCGGCTATCTCAACATCCCGCAGGCGGATTGGTGGATGACGGAATTGTTGCCGGTAATATCGGCGCACCAGGCCAGTTACGTGCTGGTATGGCGCAATGCCGGGCCAAACCAATATTACGCGCCTTATGTTGGACAGACGAGTGCTGCTGATTTTAAGAAGTTTTCGCAGGATGAGCATTTGATCTTTCAAAATAAGTTGACGCCGATGAAGGTGTATGGGAAGGATTTGGAGTGAGGGTTTGAAAGCGCTGTTACTACCTGATCATAATACCGGTCTTCACCTAAAAATAAAAAAGTCATGCCGAACTTGTTTCGGCACCCCATAATATAGGTAGGCCGGAGACAGGTGGCCACCATATCGGCAACGTATCCGCAGTCTGCTTATCTTGCGGCTACTTAGCGTGTGAGGTGCCGAAACAAGTTCGGCATGACTGAGCGGGTGACTTGCAGAGTAGTTTGCAGCCTTTCAAATACAATTCGGGACTGCCGTAAATCAGTTGTATTGATACCTGAAATTTTTGCCGGAGGCCAAAAAGGCGTTCATTTTTGAAAGCTAAATACTTACCCAAAATTCACAATTGCTTTGGTTATAAATAAAAACTTCGGCTTTTCGACATCAGCCATAAATCGTACTTTTGCACCATATCAACCTTCTCTTTTTGAAAAATTATGTGCGCTAAAATTCACGAAGACAACAATAACGGGCTATACAAAAGTTTATTAGACGGCAATAAGCAGTTCGTAGAAAATACGCTGAAGGCTGATCCCAATTATTTTTCAAATCTTGCTAAAGGCCAATCACCGCCGGTTTTATGGATTGGCTGCGCCGATAGCCGGGTGCCTGCCAACCAGATCACCAATATGCCCCCGGGCGAAATATTCGTTCACCGTAATATCGCCAATATGGTGGTGCACTCCGATATGAACATGTTGTCGGTGCTCGACTATGCGGTAAACGTATTAAAAGTAAAACACGTAATTGTTACCGGGCATTACGGCTGCGGAGGCATTATTGCTGCCATGAGCAACCAGCAATTCGGCCTGATAGATAACTGGCTTCGGCACATTAAAGATGTTTACCGCCTGCATGCCGAAGAGTTGGATGCGATCACAGGTGACGAAAAGCGCACGGACCGCCTGGTTGAATTAAACGTGATCGAAAATGTGCACAACCTCTGCGCAACTTCCATTGTACAAAATGCCTGGGAAACCGGGCAGTTTTTAGGCGTTCATGGCTGGGTTTACAGCCTTAAGACAGGCATTATTACCGACATGCAGGTAAGTGCCTATGACAACGCCAATATGGAGAATGTGTTTAAGTTTAAGTAGCTTTTTAGTTCATAGTTCATAGTTCATAGTAGCTGCAAATGCGGCGATAAACTTTTAGCGATTCGGCTATGAACTATGAACCATGAACCATGAACCAACTAACCCAAAAACGGGTACCGGTAATCCTTCGGCGGATCAAATGTTTCTTTAATGGTTCTTGGCGATACCCAGCGCAGCAGGTTGATCATCGATCCGGCTTTGTCATTCGTTCCCGAACCCCTTGCGCCGCCAAACGGCTGCTGACCTACGACTGCTCCGGTTGGTTTATCGTTGATATAGAAGTTACCTGCGGCATTGCGCAAATGATGTGTTGCTTTCGCAATTGCATAACGATCCTGTGCGATTATGGCGCCGGTTAAGGCGTAGATGGATGTTTTGTCGACAATGTCCAGAACCTCATCAAACTTTTTGTCGTCATAAACATAAATGCTTAATACCGGGCCGAACAATTCTTCGCACATGGTAACATAGTACGGATCATTCACTTTTATTACCGTCGGCTCGATGAACCAGCCTTTTGATTTATCATAACCGCCGCCGGCAACTACTTCAACGTTTTTGTCAGCCTTAGCCGCATCGATGTATTTCGCCAGCTTGTCGAATGATTTTTCATCAATTACCGCATTGATAAAATTCCCAAAATCTTCAACAGGGCCCATTTTAAATGTGGCCATGTCGTGCTGCATTTTTTCCTTAACAGCAGGCCATAAAGATGCCGGAATGTATGCCCTGGAAGCGGCTGAACATTTCTGCCCCTGGTATTCAAATGCGCCGCGCAATAAGGCAACGCTTACTACATCCGCATCCGCGCTGGGATGAGCGAGCACAAAGTCTTTGCCGCCGGTTTCGCCGACAATGCGGGGGTAGGTTTTATATTTATGGATATTGTTGCCGATGGTTTTCCAGATATTTTGAAAAACGCCGGTTGAACCTGTAAAGTGGATGCCGGCAAAATCGGGGTGATTAAAAATCACTTCGCCGGCCGTTGGGCCGTCGACATAAACCAGGTTGATCACACCATCAGGCAAACCCGCTTCACGGAAAACCTGCATCAATACATTCGCGGCGTAAATTTGTGTATTTGCCGGTTTCCAAACCACTACGTTGCCCATCATGGCTGCCGAGGTGGGTAAGTTGCCAGCAATAGCCGTAAAATTAAACGGCGTCAGCGCGAATACGAAACCTTCCAGCGGTCGTTGTTCCACCCGGTTCCAGACACCTTTGCCCGATATAGGGGGTTGCTGCTGGTAAATCAGGCTCATATAATGCACGTTAAAGCGCAAAAAGTCGATAAGCTCACAGGCGCTGTCAATCTCGGCCTGGTAAGCATTTTTGGATTGACCCAGCATGGTGGCGGCGTTTGCCTTTGCCCGGTAAGGCCCTGCAAGCAGGTCGGCAGCCTTTAGGAAGATGGATGCCCTTTGCTCCCAGGCCAGGTTTTCCCAATCAGATTTGGCAGCCAAAGCCGCATCAATTGCCGCAGTAACATGGCTTTTATCGCCTGCATGAAAAGTAGCTAAAACATGTTGATGATCATGCGGAGGGCGTATTTGCGCCGTTTCGCCGGTCCGTACTTCCTTGCCGCCGATATACATCGGTATATCGATCTGCTGTGCGCGCGCTTCTTCCAGCGCCGCCTGTAGTGCTGCCCTTTCCACACTGCGCGGTCCGTAATTCAATACCGGCTCATTCTGTGGGTTTGGCACATTGAAAAATCCTTTAAGCATAAAATGGTCAGTTACAAGCGGCAAAGATAGCAGTTAATGTGCAGATTTTAGATGGGTAAATGTGTTGATTACGTGGTGTTGACAGATGGGGGTGATGTGCGGATTTTGGATGTGCGGATGTGCAGATGAATAGGGATAAGTGGCATTAAATCAGTATCGTGTTTATCGCGAATTATTTAGAATATCGGAAATGTTATCTTGGAGGTCGGGAAGTTTAGTTTGGATAATATTCCAAACAATATCATAATCGACTCCAAAATAATCATGGATCAATCTATTTCGGGTGCCTGCCATCTTTTTCCACTCAATATAGGGATAGGCGGCTTTAAATTCGTCGCTCACCTTCGTGGCGGCCTCGCCGATAATCTCAAGGCTTCGCACAACGGCACGACATAAAACGGGGTCATTTATAACCTCTTCTTTTTCTTTATTGGTTGTGCTTTTTAAGACGAAAACAATCTCATCCTGAATATGATGTAGTAATTCAAAGTTAGAAGCAAACACTTTCAGCCTCCTTTAAAATAGCTGGTCCGATGTATTTGCTTAAAGACTGTGGCGTAACAAGTTCTATCCGGCGTCCGAGTAGGTTTTCGAGATAGAATGACAACTCTATGAAATTATCGAAGGTTTTTTTTTCCGGCTCAAAGTCAACTAAAAAATCCACATCGCTGTCAGCATGGATATTTGTGTCTTTTGCAAACGAACCAAATACGCTCAAGCTTCTCACGCCAAAGTTTTTTATTTCGGCATTGCGTGCTGCCAATCGTTGAATTAGCGATGCTTTATTGTCGACTTTCGTTTGCATTTAGCAAATTTAGTTTAAAAAAAGCAGTTCGAGGTGATTGAACTGTAAGAAGATATGATCATTGCACTTACTTCCTGTCATTCTTCGGATAACCCTCCTCATCCAAATCATCGCGGTCATCTTCGGGGGTACGGCTTATCGCACGGTCCGTCGCATCCAGCTCAACGATATCTCCGTCGTCGATATGCATGGCCAGATCATCTACGTCAGTTTCCAGCGACTCGTTTGGAATATATTCGTCTACTGCGTCGAAAGGGTTGGCCTCGTCGTAAGTTGAGTTCATGTCCTCGCCGTTCTTTACCGACGTATTATAAGGATCCGGATGCTGGTAATCGGGGTCGTCGCTTTGAACATCGTACTCAAAGCTATCATCTTCGGCATTATAGCTCAAATTCTCCTTATCAATGGTTTCGCCCAGTTCATCCTTTAACGTCCTGTCCCGGTCTTCACTATCGTCGTCAAATCCGGGGTAAAAGGTCTTCTTGTTCATAGCATCAGATTTATTTAGTTGAGCGGTCGATAATTAATGACTGGCACGACGCTTAAGACTCACCATTCACTGCTCACTATAAGAACTCATTTAGTAGGGCAATTGTTTCCGGTACGAAATAATGTCGCCGCCGAAAGCGAATTTAAAGCCGATACAAATTTGTGTGTACACGTCGCGGTGATTGGTGCCTACCACATAGCCGTCAAAGTTATCGCTCAATACGTAATTGTACGCATAAGCCAGGTCGATCATAAAAGACGGCTGCTGATATTTGTTAAAAACTTTAAACTCGTACCCGATACGTAAAGGGATAAACGGCTCCTGGCTATTTAACGGGCCCGGCGTGTATTCACCCGGGTTTTTGATAGAATAACGGCTTATATCCGTAATATGACTCACGGCATAGCCGACGCCGGCGGAGATATAAAGATTTTTGATCGCGTTTTTAAAGGGACTTTTTTCGTAATCCAGTATTTCGCCAAGCTGCAACTGGCCCCTGAATACGAAAGCAGTCAGATCTCCGGTAAACTGCCGTCCTGAGGCGCTGGTTAGCGAATCACCGCCGGCAATCCTTCCCATCTGCGCCTCAAAAACCCAATTAACGTATGGTGTTGAATTAAAGGTTAGGTTTAAATGAACAACCGGCGTCATCGTTTGTGTTTCAGCATTGCCCATCACGGTAGTGAGGCCAACACCGGCGCCAAGTTCCCATTCAGAATAATCGAAACCAAGCTGCGCCCTGGCGATTAACGAAGTACAACAAACAATCAGCGTAATTAAAGTGGTTTTTGATATAAGTTTTATCATATTAATAAAGGCGCTTTCGGTTTATTACGTTAACTCAATTTTTCCAAATATATTTTAAAACATCGCAATTGCACAAACCATTATTCGCTAAGTTAATAAACTTATCGCTGCATATAAATGCCATTTAAACTTTTTGACGCGTGGTTTTGCCGTGGTATTGATAATAAACGCAATTTATTTTATAAATGTAACATCAAAGTTTATAAATACAAGGTTTGGGAGGGAGAAAAGTTGATTAAGTTGATTGAGTTGGATTGGGTTGATTAAGTTCCACCCGGTATTCAACTTAATCAACCACTCACTCAATCAACCTAATCAACTTGATTACATTGTTTTCGCCTGGATAAAACTTAATCAACCACTCACTCAATCAACCTAATCAACTTGATTACATTGTTTTCGCCTGGATAAAACTTAATCAACCACTCACTCAATCAACTTAATCAACCAATTTTATATATTTGCCCCACTTAAAATAACCGTTTCAAAGATGTCAAAAATAAAAGTACAGAATCCGGTGGTTGAACTGGATGGCGATGAAATGACCCGCATTATATGGAAGTTTATTAAAGATAAACTAATCATTCCATATCTTGACCTGGATATCAAATACTACGACCTGGGTATTGAATACCGCGACGAAACCAACGACCAGGTAACCGTTGATGCCGCAAATGCGATAAAACAGTACGGCGTAGGTATTAAATGCGCTACCATTACGCCTGACGAGGCCCGCGTAAAGGAATTTAATTTGAAACAAATGTGGAAATCGCCGAACGGCACCATCCGTAATATTTTGGATGGAACGGTTTTCCGCGAACCGATTGTAATGTCAAACGTACCGCGTTTGGTGCCCAACTGGACCGCGCCGATCTGTATCGGCCGTCATGCTTTTGGCGACCAGTACCGCGCAACCGACTTTTTAACCAAGGGTAAAGGCAAGCTGACCATTACTTTCACCCCGGAGGACGGCGGAGAAGTACAATCGTACGAGGTGTTTAACTTTAAGGGCGATGGCGTGGCATTGGCTATGTACAATACCGACGAATCGATAAAAGGCTTTGCACGCGCCTGCTTTAACCAGGCCCTGCTAAAAAAGTGGCCTTTATACTTGTCGACAAAAAATACCATCCTGAAAAAATACGACGGCCGTTTTAAAGACATTTTCGAGGAAATTTATCAAAACGAGTTTAAAATAGAATTTGAAGCCAACCAATTGACCTACGAGCACCGCCTGATTGACGATATGGTGGCCTCGGCGTTGAAATGGCATGGCAATTTTGTATGGGCTTGTAAAAACTATGACGGCGACGTACAATCAGATACTGTGGCGCAGGGCTTTGGCTCATTAGGCTTGATGACCTCGACGCTGGTAACACCAGATGGCACCGTGATGGAAGCCGAAGCCGCCCACGGCACTGTTACCCGCCACTACCGCGACCATCAGGCCGGCAAGCCAACATCAACTAACCCTATCGCATCGATATTTGCATGGACACGCGGCCTTGAGTTCCGCGGCATGCTGGATAACAACCAGGAGCTGATAAACTTCTGCAAAACGCTTGAGCAGGTTTGTATTGAAACCGTTGAAAGCGGCAAGATGACTAAGGACCTGGCGATCACCATCAAACCAAAAGTGGAGCACGGCACAGATTATTTGTACACCGAAGAGTTTTTGGAAGCCATTGATGAGAATTTGAAGAAGAAGCTGGGGTAAAAGAAAAGCCAATCTTTTTTGAGCAGAAAGATATAGTCCGCGTAGTTATTATGCGGACTTTTTTTGTAGTTAATTTTTATGGCTATTTTTATAATAATGAATACAACAAGGCATTTAAAAACAACGGTTGAAGAACATCTCGCAAATAAGACCAACGCAATTGTAGAGTTATTTACAACAATCCGGAATGAAATAAACAAATTTGAAAATATTGATCAAAGAGTTGTCGACCCTTACATTGGATACTATTTGAAAAATGGAAAAGATGATCCGCTATTCGTCGAATTGCATATTCTGCGGAGTAGAATTGTGCTTCATTTAAGAAAAGTGGACTATAAAAACCACGGAGCATTGGTTGTTAGTGAGAAACCGGATAGTCATCGTTGGACCTTGAACAAACTTGTAAACGTTAGCAATAAAAGTGAATTAACTTATGCTATAAGCTTGATTGAACAGTCTTATAGGGACGTCAGTTAATCGAATTAAATTATGGAATTTACAGCAACTGTAGAAAATGGCGAAAACGGCTGGTTAGTTGGTCAGGTAAACGAATTGCCGGCAGCTATATCGCAGGGTAAAACTATGGAAGAGTTAACGGAAAATTTGATAGATGCGTTGAGATTATTACGAGGAGTAGACGAAGAAATTATTATAAACGTAAGACGATAACTTTTTGCGCTATAAAAGTAAATTAGTTAACTTTGAGTATGGAATTAGTGCTGAAGAATATTAACCCGAAAGATTACTCCCTGATCGCCGATCTGGCGAAACGTTTAGGTATTCAGGTTGAAGAAAAGCTGGATAAGCCCGACCATACTTCGATAATTGATGACCTAAAGGACGCCGTGGATGAAATTAAAATGGCTGAAGCCGGAAAAATTAAACTGCAAAATGCCCGGGATTTGATCAATGAGCTTTAAAGTACAAAACACTGAGCGATTTGCTAAAGAATTAAAAAGGCTAATTAAAAAGTTCCCTTCGTTAAAATCAGAATTTATAGATTTTATTTTCTCCTTAGAAAAGGATCCTCTGCAGGGAACGCCCATCGGCGGCGGTTTTTACAAAATCAGGGTAAAGATTGCAAGCAAGGGGAAAGGCAAGCGCGGTGGTGCAAGGGTAATCACTTATGTAAAAATAGTTGACGAAGTTGTATACCTTGCGACGATTTACGATAAATCAGAAAAAGATGACGTTGCAGAAAAGGAGCTTAATGATATATTGCAATCATTTTTAAAATAACCGGCAAAAACTTTTATTCCTCCTTTTGATTTTCCTGTATAATAAATAAAATTTCTATCTATGCAATCCCTCTACCCACTAAAATTCCAAACCATTTATAAAGACAAAATTTGGGGCGGGCAAAAAATTAAAACCTACCTGCATAAAGATTTTGGCAGCCTGCCCAATTGCGGAGAAACCTGGGAAATATCGGGTGTAAAATCGGATGTTTCCGTGGTGGCCGATGGGCCGTTAAAAGGTGAAAGGCTGGATCAATTGCTGGAAGAATATAAAGATGACCTGGTGGGTGAAAAGGTATATGCCCATTTCGGCAATATCTTCCCGCTGCTGATAAAATTTATCGATGCCAACGAAGACCTGTCCATCCAGGTACATCCTAATGACGAGCTCGCAAAAAAACGCCATAATTCATTTGGAAAAACGGAGATGTGGTATGTTGTAGAAGCTGACCCCGGTTCTACATTAATTGCGGGTTTTAATAAGGAACTCACGGAGCAGGAATACCTGGATAAGTTTAACAGCGGGCATTTAACCGATATTTTAAATAAAGAGGATGTAAAATCGGGAGATGTTTTCTTTTTACCGGCCGGAAGAGTTCATACCATCGGTAAAGGCTTGCTGATTGCCGAAATTCAGCAAACATCGGATATTACCTATCGTATTTACGATTTTGACCGGGTTGATGATAAGGGAAATAAACGCGAATTACATGTGGAAGAAGCTTTAGCGGCGATTGATTACAAACATTACGCCGAATATAAAACCAGCTATCACCCCAAAGAAAACGAAACCGTAAAACTGGTAAGCTGCCCGTATTTTACCACCAACCTGATGGATTTCACCGAAGGCACGGAAAAAGACTATTCCGGCCTCGATTCATTCGTGATCTACGTTTGCCTTGAAGGGGATTTTTTGATTAGTTGCAATGGCGAGACTTATCCTGTTAAAATGGGTGATTCCATACTGCTGCCAAAAACAGTTGATAAAGTAAGCCTGGAAACCACATCCGGCTTTAAAGTACTGGAAAGTTACATTGAGTGATTAGTTTACCTAAGACTTCCGAAGTTTTTAAACGGCGCAGCCCTCAACGAAGCCTTTGAAAAACAAACAACTGCGGGTTAAACTTCGGAAGTCTCGCCCCCCCGTCAAACTGCCCGTTGCAGCTTCTTTCGGACTTTCCGGACTTTGCTGACTTTCGGACTAATTTCTTTAAACCAACCTAATGGTAAACTTCGTCCCTACGTTAACGGTGCTGTCAACTTTTATGGAGCCGCCCAGGGATTCTACCTGGTTGCGGGTGATGAACAGGCCGATGCCTTTCGCATCGCTGTTTTGATGGAATGTTTTGTACATGCCGAATACTTTATCGCCGTATCGGTCCATGTCGATGCCAATGCCGTTATCTTCAAAGGTCATGTAAATATGGCTTTGATCCTTAACCGTGCGCACATTGATCTCCGGCCGGCGGTCGGGATGGCGGTATTTCAGGGCGTTGGTCAGTAAATTTTGGAGTATACTTTCCAGGTAAGCCGGGATATAATTGATCATCGGGCACCTGCTGAAGTCATACTCAATTTTGGCGCCGGTGCTTTCAATATTACTGTGCAGCGCACCCATCACCATTTTAAATACCTCTTCAAATTCAAGGATCTGCCGCTCTTTATCAATCTCGGTATGTATTTTTACAATTTCGCTCAGGTGCTCTATGGTGGTGGTTAAGCTATTGCTGATAGATTTGATATGAGCAAACACCTCGGTACGCTCATCTTCCGAATCGCTTTCTTCAAATAAATTCACCATAAACCTTAAATTGCCAGTATGCGACCGCAGGTTATGCGATACGATATAAGCGAAGTTTTGCAGGCGCTTATTTTGATCGTTCAGCTGATTGATGGATGTTTGAAGCGCCAGCCCTTTCTTTTTGATACTGTCAATATCCTGGAAGATGCCCCTGATTTTTACGCATTGCGCATAATCATCGATGATGGGGATGCCTTTGGCCCTTATCCAGATCACATTACTCTTAGCCGAGCGGAAGAGCAGCTCCATGTCAAACGGCTTGCAAAATTTGATGGCATTTTCAATAGCCTCATTTAACAAAGGGCGGTATTGCGGCTCGAAAAAACTGACGGCGTCTTCAATGCTAAGTTTGGCCTGGTCATTCAGCTCGTAAACGTCGAATGCTTCTTTCGAAAGGTTTATTTTCATCGATGCCACATCGATCTCGAAGCCGCTGACTTTTGCGATGGCGCTTGTCTCGTTAAAGAAAAAGTCGCTCTGTGCTGAGCGTAAGCTTGCAATTTTTGCCTGGTTGATGTTGATGAACGAGCCCGTAAACTTGGGCGCGCCATTGTCATCCCATTTCCGGGTGTTGCTTTCAAACCATTGATAGCCAGCAGATTTTGTTAGCAATCGGATTTGAATGGTGGCGGCGGTATCACCGTTCCTGCTATTAATTGTTTTAAGAAACAGCGGCCTGTCATGATGATAGATCAGGTTTTCCAGGAAAAAGTTATAGGAACATTCTATCTCGCCGGGTTTATAACCCAGCATCGTGTAGAAGCCGTCGGACCATTTAACATCCCTGGTGTTGATATTAAACTCCCAGATGCCTGCGTTGATGTGGTCGATTATTTGAGCAAGATGAGCAGCCTCGTCTGTATAAAAGTTGTTCCCTAACTCAATGCTCATAGTAATTGTGATTCATACCTGGTAAAACCAATGTTTCAGGGAGGTATAGAAAAATTTATGCCAAAAATTAAAACTGTCCCTTTAACAGCATTTCCTGATACGAAATCTGCGTAAAATGGTTAGCAAATACCGATAAAATAACAAGGAGCGGTCAATAATTTACAATCAACAAGCAAATATTAATTAATAGTTTGAGCAGCTTTTCGCGATAGTTCATTCAGCGCATCTGAAGCAATCCATTTCGCTGCCTTGCATTCTTTTGATAATATCCGGTTGGCGCTTTCAATAGCATAGGTTCGCAATACGGCGTTTCGTTTTCCGATTTGCCGCAACGCCCAGTTTACCGCCTTTTTTACAAAATTCCTGTCGTCACAAGCCTCACGTTCAATAATTTGCAGGAAAATGATGAAAATTTCGTCTCCAGCCTTTTTGTGATGAACGGCGTATTCGGCCATTAACACAAAACCGGCACGCTTTACAAATTCCTCTTCTCGTTCGCTGTAAGCTGTAGCTTTTTCAATGGCAAAAGGGGTACGGTCGAATAAGTTGCCGCAAACCTGGTCGCACAGGTCCCATGAATAAAAATCTTGAACCCAGTTGTCAAGCTGTTCCCTGGTCACCAGCGCCGGATCGTCGATCATCGACGCCAGTATCCGCGCCTCGTGAAAACTTGTTTCCCAAAGCCCTAATGCCAGCTCGTGATCCTTTTTTATCACCTTCGCCAGCTTCCTCAATTCGGGGATTGGAATACCCAAAGCTTTGCTGGTATTGATACCAAAACGTTTCATCCCCGCAAGGTTATCCGGTTTGGATTTTTCCTTCAAAATTTCGACGATTTCCTCAACTGAAGCCATAAAAAAACCGGGCGATTCACCCGGTTTAAAGATAATTTTTTTGGCTTGAAATAGCGCTCTGATTAAATCAGGGGCCGATAGCTATCGGCCCCGAAATTACTAAAGATTTCCTCTCAGTTCCTGCTCTCTTTCAATAGCTTCAAACAAAGCCTTGAAATTACCGGCGCCAAAAGATTTTGCCCCCTTGCGCTGGATGATCTCAAAAAACAGAGTCGGCCGGTCTTCAACCGGTTTGGTGAATATTTGCAGCAGGTACCCCTCGTCATCCCGGTCAACCAGGATGCCTAATCTTTTAAGCGGCGCCAGGTCCTCGTCGATGTGGCCCACCCGGTCGAGCAGGTCATCATAGTAAGTCGTTGGTACCGTTAAAAACTCTACGCCGCGACTTTGCAACCCGGTAACCGTTGCCACGATGTCATGCGTGGCTAACGCCAGGTGCTGTACGCCTTCGCCCTCGTAAAATTCCAGGTATTCTTCAATCTGCGATTTCTTTTTGCCTTCTGCCGGTTCGTTTATCGGGAATTTCACAAAGCCGTTGCCGTTGCTCATCACCTTGCTCATCAGGGCGGAGTACTCGGTCGAAATCATCTTATCATCGAAGGTGAGGATGTTTTTAAAGCCCATCACTTCTTCATAAAAATTCACCCATTCATTCATTTTGTGCCAGCCCACATTGCCAACGCAATGATCGATATGCTGCAACCCCGCGGGTGCGGGGTTAAAATGGGAATGAGCCGCCGCGTATCCAGGCAAAAATACACCTTTGTAGTTTTTGCGCTCCACAAAAAGGTGAACGGTTTCGCCGTAAAGTTTGATGCCGCTCATACGGATCTCGCCATGCTCATCCTTTAGTGTCTTCGGCTCCATATAGGGCTTTGCACCACGAATGGTGGTTTGTTCGAAAGCGCTGTACGCATCATCTACCGATAAAGCCAGCATTTTTACGCCATCGCCATGTTTTTTTATATGCTCCGCAAGCGGGTCATCCGATCGCAAGGGCGTGGTTAGCACCAGGCGGATTTTCCCCTGCTGCAATACATATGATGCTTTGTCACGCATCCCGGTCTCCGGTCCGGCATAAGCCAGTTCCTGGAAACCGAATGCGCTTTTGTAATAATAGGCGGCCTGTTTGGCGTTACCTACATAAAACTCCACATGATCGGTACCGTTCAGCGGTAAAAAATCAGCGGTGGTTTTTGGTTTTTCTATGGTTAGTGTTTCCATTTTTTTTGTTGTAAGGGTTGTAAAGGTCGTAGAAGTTATAAGGGTTGAAGATTTGTTAACTTTTACAACTTCTACAACCTTTACAACTCATTTCAACTTTAACTCACCCAGCTCTTGTAATAATTTTCGTCCTCAATTTTTATGGCTTCTTCAGTCAGCATCAGCGGTCTGAAGGGGTCTATCATTACCGCAAGTTCATCGGTCGATTCCTTGCCGATAGATTTCTCAACCGACCCGGGATGGGGCCCATGCGGAATACCGCCGGGGTGCAGGGTCATTTGTCCTTTTACCACATTTTTACGGCTCATAAAGTCGCCATCTACATAATAAAGCAACTCATCGCTGTCCACATTGCTGTGGTTGTACGGCGCCGGGATGGACAAGGGATGATAATCAAACTTCCTCGGCACGAATGAGCAGATCACAAAGTTATGCCCCTCAAAAGTTTGGTGCACGGGCGGCGGCTGGTGCAGGCGCCCGGTGATCGGCTCAAAATCATGGATAGAAAATGCCCAGGGGTAATGAAAGCCGTCCCAGCCGACAAAGTCGAACGGATGGGTGCCGTAAATATAGGGATAGATCAGTCCTTGCTTTTTGATCAGTATTTTGAAATCGCCTTTTTCATCATGCGTTTCCAGGTCGGTTGGGCGCTTAATATCGCGTTCGCAATAGGGGGATTGCTCCGTTAGCTGGCCATAGGCGTTGGTGTAACGCTTGGGTACCCTGATCGGGCTGAAGCTCTCGACAATAAACAAACGGTTTTCGGCAGTGTCAAACTCCACCTGGTAAATGGTGCCGCGCGGGATGATAAGGTAATCGCCGTAACCAAATTTAATATTCCCGTAACCGGTTTTTAGCGTGCCGGAACCAACGTGGACGAATACCACTTCGTCGGCCTGGCTATTCTTATAAAAATAATCCGTCATGGATTGGCGCGGCGCCGCCAGCGAAATATGCAAATCACTGTTCACCAGCACCGGTTTGCGGCTCTTTAGATAGTCGTCTTCCGGTTCCACTTTAAAACCGATCAGGCTGGTATGCTTCAGGTGTTTGTCGCGCGCAATTTTTGGCTCGACAGAGTAAGATTCGCCCAACTCCTTAACCAGCGTTGGAGGGTAAACATGGTACACCAATGAGTAGAGGCTCGAAAAGCCCTCGGTGGAAACCAGTTCCTCTGCATATAAACTGCCGTCCGGCTTGCGGAACTGTGTATGCCGCTTCGGCGGGATTTTTCCTAATGAATGATAAACAGGCATTTTTTATAATTAGTTAATTTAGAAACAATTAAATAACTCCAATAGTTTGAACTAAGTTTTATAGCGGTTTAAATGATGCAAAGGCCTTAACCTTTACAACCACTACAACCTTTACAACTTTTATAAACTAAAATTAATATTGCGCCAGTACGATCTTAGCGAGCACAGCATCCCTGAACGAAGAAGCATCACTCATTGAAGTGAGGCCAAGGGAAAAAAGAAAATGCATTTGTATGCTCATAAATTGGTTTTACAAAAGTATAGCAATTATTTTGAAAGAGCAAATAGGGTAAGTTGATTGAGTGAGTGGTTGATTGGGTTGATTAAGTTTTGAAACCGAAATAATTTAATCCAACTCAATCAACTTAATCCAACCCAATCAACTTAATCAACTAAATCCTTAGCTTTGGCACAAACCATTATAACCCCATGAAATTAGTTAGCTATAAAACCGAAGACCGGGAGCATCTGGGCATTTACGTCAACGGTCATATTTATAACCTTAACTCCTGCCATAAGCTGATCCCGGACAATATGAAGGATTTTTTATGGGGAGGGGATGAGCTGATGGACCGCGCCATGCGGGTTAACCAGGATATTGCCACGGGAAAGGCGGAAGCTAAGGAAGAACTTTTTTTTGAGCTGATAGCGCCTGTTCCGCACCCGACATCGTGCCGCGACGGATATGCCTTCAGGCAGCACGTGGCTGCCGCGCGCCGCAACCGAAAGGCGGAAATGATACCGGAGTTCGATCAGTACCCCATCTTTTATTTTACTAATCATAACGCTATACAAGGCGCCGGGGAGATAGAATGCATGCCCGATCATTTCCAAAAACTGGATTTTGAGCTGGAAGTTGCAGTAGCCCTGAACAAAAAAGCACGGAATATACGGGCTTCGGAAGCAGACAGCCTTATTGCAGGGTATATGATTATGAATGATATGAGCGCCCGAACACTGCAGATGGAAGAAATGATATTGAACCTCGGCCCGGCCAAAGGTAAAGATTTCAGCACGGTGATCGGCCCATGGCTGGTTACGCCTGATGAGTTGGAGCAATATAAAGTATCGGCCAAACCAGGACATACCGGTAATAACTATAACCTGGAAATGACTTGCGATGTTAATGGTAAGCGCGTATCGCAAGGAAATATGGCCGATATGGACTGGACCTTTGCCGAAATTATCGAGCGTTGCGCTTATGGCTGCGATGTGCTGCCGGGCGATGTAATTGGATCAGGCACGGTAGGTACGGGTTGCTTTTTAGAGCTAAATGGTACAGGATTGCTGAATGACCCTGATTATCAACCTCAATGGCTACAGCCGGGCGATTTGGTGGAGATGGAGGTTACTGGATTGGGGATGTTGGGTAATATTATCAGGAAGTCGAAAAGTGATTTTTCGATCCTGAAATTAAAAAAATAGAACCCACCAGTTAATTGGTTTGGTCGGTCTTCCCATTAAGTTTCGCAAATTCTATCTTCAGCAAACGCATAGTGGCTAAAACAGCTCCAACTGCGGATCGGTAACCCTAAACGTACGCCGGTGATAAGGCGTATAGCCAATCTTTATAACGGTTTCGCGGTGTTTTATCGTAGGATAACCCTTGTTTTGATGCCAGTCATACTCAGGGTGTTCAGCCGCGATCTGTTTCATGTAATCATCCCGGTAAGTTTTGGCAAGGATAGAAGCGGCTGCAATGCTGAGGTATTTGGCATCTCCTTCAACAATACATTGATGAGGCGTTTTTTTGTACTTATTAAACCGGTTGCCGTCGATGATCAGGAATTGTGGTTCGACCATTAGTTTTTCGATGGCCCTATGCATTGCCAGGAAGGATGCATTCAGAATGTTGATCTTGTCGATCTCCACATTATCAACTGAGGCCACCGCCCAGGCCACGGCCCGCAGTTCAATCTCAGGGCGAAGTTGATATCTGATCTCCTCCGTCAGTTGTTTCGAGTCGTTGAGCAACTCATGTTCAAAATCATGGGGTAATATTACCGCTGCTGCAAATACTGGCCCGGCCAGGCAGCCGCGCCCCGCTTCATCGCAACCCGCTTCAACAAATTCGTACTGGTATCGGCCCAACAGCATCAGGCAAATATAAATGGCGCCTGTTTAAAGTTGGAGCAATTTAATAATTTGTGGAAAAGTAAAGGAATAGTCTTTCTATATAACTGACCCTTTAAAAGTATTAATACAGAGATCACATAAAAGACACGACGTGCGCAAAGCCTTCAGGATTTGTCGATTTATTTTTTCACTGTGTTCTCTGCGCCTTCTTTGTGGCCTCTGTGGTTAAAACAACCGCGATTTGTAATCTTTCAATCAAAATCCGCCTCCTGTTTTGCTGATTGGCCCAAATCGTTATTTTTGTTGGAAACCAATCGCCCTTGAAAATATTATTTTTGACCCATCGTGTACCGTTCCCGCAAAACGGCGGCTACCCCATCGTGGTTTGCAATACCATACGGGGTTTGGTTAATATGGGGCACGAGGTATCGCTGGTGGCGCTGAATGCTAAAAAAAACCATCACGAATTTAGTGATGACGACAAGGAATTACTGTCGAAAATAACTTACCGCGCATTCGATATCGATACCAACGTTTCGGTACTGGATGTGGCGATTAACCTCCTCAGCAAAACATCTTTTAATATCGACAGGTACTATGACGCCGAATTTGAACGCCTGCTTATTCATGAGTTGAAGAAAAGCGATTTCGATATCATCCAGTTCGAGGGCCTTATGGTTTCGCTTTATCTGAATGCTGTACGCAAAAATTCGAAGGCAAAGCTCATCTATCGCCTCCATAATATCGAAAACCAGATATGGCAGCGGCTTTCACTGCAAAAGACAGATCCCTTTAAAAAGTCGTACCTGAAAATGCACGCCAAGCGCATCAAGAATTATGAACTGAAACAATTGAATAATTTTGACGCCATAGCAGTATTTACCTCGCAGGATAAAGGAACCCTGCTGGAATATGGGGTGAAGATCCCGATTGCCATACTGCCGCTCGGGATCAACCTTGATGTTTACAAACCCGACCCCGCTAAAACAGATTACCCTACCCTGTTCTTTTTAGGCTCGCTGGATTGGCTGCCCAACCGCGAAGGGATGGAGTGGTTTTTAGAGAACTTTGCACACGACCTGGCCGAGGGCGACCTTCGGGTGCGCTTTTATGTAGCCGGAAACGACATCCCCGACAACTTCGACGATTTTGAGGTGATGGGTAAGATATTTATCCAGGGAGAAGTAGACGATGCACTCGAATTTATCAATAGTAAGGCCATTATGATCGTTCCGTTGTTGTCAGGCGGCGGGATGCGGGTTAAAATAGTAGAGGGAATGGCGATGCAAAAATGCATTATCTCCACTAACCTGGGTGCAGAGGGTATTCACTTTGAAGATGGCGTTAATATCCTCATCGCCAATAACCAGGAAGAATTTTATGAGGCCATTCACCACTGCATTACCGACGAAGAATACTGCAAACACATTGGCCTTAATGCCCGCAAACTGGTAGAAGAACAACACGATGCCAACAAAGTAACCGGGAATTTGGTGGAGTTTTATAAGACTGTGATTTGAGTTACGATTTTAGATGTACGATTTAAAAACATCACTCATTTGACAGCGAAAAGCCTTATTCCAGAAATCGTAAATCGTAATTCGTAAATCGTAAATCCATTTCCTACTTTTGCGCTGAACTTAGTGTATGATGAAGAATACCGCTTTAACTGATATCCACATAAAACTTGGCGCCAAAATGGTGCCTTTTGCCGGCTATAACATGCCCGTGCAATACGCAGGCATTAATGCCGAGCACGAAACCGTACGTAATGGCGTGGGCGTGTTTGACGTGAGCCATATGGGTGAATTTATTATCAGGGGAGAACATGCGCTTGACCTGATCCAGCGCGTAACCAGCAATGATGCTTCGAAATTATATGACGGAAAGGTGCAATATTCCTGCCTGCCTAATAAGGACGGCGGCATAGTTGACGACCTGCTGGTTTACCGCATCGACGAGAAAACCTATATGCTGGTGGTAAACGCGTCAAATATCGAAAAAGACTGGGATTGGATATCAGGCTTCAATACATCAGGCGCGGAGATGAAAAACATTTCCGACAAAACATCTTTATTGGCCGTGCAAGGCCCGAAAGCTGCGGAGGCGCTGCAAAGTTTAACCGACATGGACCTTGCCTCAATGGAATATTATACCTTCAAAAAAGGCAAATTCGCGGGGCTTGATAATATACTTGTTTCGGCTACCGGCTATACCGGTGCAGGCGGTTTTGAAATTTATTTTGAGAACAGCCAGGCCGAACCTATTTGGAACGCCATTTTTAAAGCCGGCGAGCCTTTTGGCATTAAACCGATTGGCCTGGGCGCACGTGATACCCTGCGTTTGGAAATGGGTTTTTGCCTTTATGGCAATGATATTGACGACACCACCTCGCCGCTCGAGGCCGGTTTAGGTTGGGTAACCAAATTCAGCAAAGAGTTCACTAATTCAGCTGCCCTGCAGCAGCAAAAGCAGGAAGGCATAAAACGTAAACTGGTGGGGATTGAAATGATCGATCGTGGGATACCCCGCCATGATTATCCCATTGTGGATGCCGAAGGCAATAACATCGGCCGGGTAACTTCGGGCACACAATCACCCAGCCTTCAAAAAGCCATCGGTATGGGCTATGTAAAAACCGAATTCGCCAAAGAGGGCACGGAGATCTACATCAGCATCCGCGATAATAAGGTAAAAGCAAAAGTGGTTAAGCCGCCTTTCAGTAAATAGTCATTGGTCATTGGTCATTAGTCATTGGTGATTAACTTGCTTAATGATTGGATGACCCATTGATCGCCCCTTGATATAAGAATCGTTGACTACTAATGACTAATGACCAATGACCAATGACCAATGACCAATGAATGTCGTTTACTTAAGGAAACCCTGAGATTTGGCCCCCTCTAAATCTCCCCCGGTAGGGGAGACTTTAGCTTCACTTACGGCGCTTTTTTTAAAGTCCTCCCTACCGGGGAGGATGGGTGAGGGCTTCGCCGTTTAGGAGGGGCGAAAAAGCTTGGGTAGGACGTATAGTTTCCTTAAGTAAACGACATTGAATGACCAATGACTAATGACTAATGACCAATGACCAATGACTTAAATGTCTGCCTTTCCCCCGCGCTCATTCCACTTTATAATGTTGAAGACTACATCGTTGTCATCATCGACATTTTCCGCGCTACTTCATCCATTTGTTATGGCATTGATAACGGTGCTCGGGCCATCATACCTGTATCGCAGGTTGAAGAATGTGCCGCTTACGCCGAAAAAGGGCTTGACTATTTATTGGCAGCGGAACGCGACGGCAAAGTAGTGGAAGGATTCGACTTCGGTAATTCACCTTTTTCGTATACCAAAGAAAAAGTCGCGGGCAAAACCATCGTATTAACCACCACCAACGGCACGCATGCATTGCATTTAAGCCGCAGCGCAAAAAAAATAGTCGTCGGCTCGTTTTTGAATCTTACCTCGCTTTGCAACTGGCTAAAAACCCAAGACGATAACATCCTGCTGGTTTGTGCCGGCTGGAAAAACAATTTCAACCTGGAAGATACCCTTTTTGCCGGGGCAGTTGTAGATCAATTGCAAGACCTTAACTTTAAACCTGACGATGCAGCCATCGCCGCCAGCGATCTTTATCAAATTGGCAAGCATGATATCAACGCCTATCTCAAAAAAACATCCCATAGCGAGCGCCTCAAAAAACTCGGCATTGAAAAAGATATTGCTTTTTGCCTGCAGGTTGATTTGACGACTGCGATTCCTGTTTTGCACGGCGACCGGCTGATCAAGTTAATTTGATGTCGGCGATTTACTTGGCTTTCTTCCTTTCCACCAACGTTTAACAAACGGAAAACAAACGATAAGCGCCAAAATAAGCGGCCATATTGAAATAAGGCCGAAGAACAGGCCCTGGAGCGCCCCCCAACCATCGCCAAAAGAGCTTTTAAACCGCGACCAGATCGAACTATCATTCTCCTGCGCAACTTGTTTTGTGTAAAAAACTAAGTTGAGCGAGCCGAGTTCAGTTTGCCTGCTTAGATAGTTTAATACACCTTGCGTCGAGTCTATCCGCGTTTGTATCTCCGTTACCTTCGACTCAATTTCAAGCATATCACTCATTTTGCCGGCCTTTTTTAACATGCCCAGGTAGGTATCTTCCAAAACTTTACTGTTTGCCAGTTGCGCTTTTACGTCGATAAATTCCGTGGTCACATCTTTTACGCTAATGTCTTTAACATCGATTTTCCGGGCGCCTGATGATACTGAATCCAACAGCCGGTCGAAGTTTTTTGCGGGGATGCGCAGTTTTAAAACATACTCGGTGCGGGAGCCATTTTCGTTGCTTTGATTTTCTTCCGCAACATAGCCGCCCAGTTTTTTTACCGCCGTAAGGATTTTTTTTCGGGCGCCATCCAGGTTATCAACCTCGAAGCTCATTTCGCCTGTTTTGATAATTTTTTTGCCGGTGTCAGAAATTGCCGGTTGAGCGGTGTTCGGTTCAGGCGCTTCAACTTTAGCATCGGCCAAGTCCATGACCGGTGGCGGCGCGAGTACTAAATTTTCTGCAACTACTTTTTGGTGGGAATGTTCGCATGCGCAAAGCATCAGGACCATGACAAGAAAAGTGGGTAATGTTCTCATGTTAAGGATTTTTTTGGTTTCTACTAAAACGCATAAATCCTTATTTATTGCAACAAAGTTGCATTATTTTAATTTTTCATTCCCCTTGTGTCTTTCCGCGTCGCGGATATTTTTCTTGTCCAGGTTTTTTTGCAGGGCCTCGGTCAGGTCAACGCCCGTTTGATTAGCCAAACAGATCAGCACAAAAAGTACATCGGCCATTTCATCCGCCAGGTTAACTTCGGTATCCGATTTTTTAAAAGATTGCTCGCCATACTGCCGCGCCATAATGCGGGCCACCTCGCCAACTTCCTCCATTAAGAGGGCGGTATTGGTTAGTTCGTTAAAATAGCGTACGCCGGTGGTTTTTATCCAGGCGTCGATGGTGTCTTGAGCCCCCTGTATTGTCATACCTTTTTGCCAATTATATTCTCTTTGTCATTGCGAGGAGCTTGCTGGCAAGAGCGGCAGGTGCGACGAAGCAACCTCGTCGCCTCTGGATTACCCCTTGTTTAACGACGAGGTTGCCGCGCTGCGCTCGCAATGACAAGATTTTTATAGTCTAATGATTTTCTTTATCCTTCGTGTCCATAATAATGGTGACCGGCCCATCATTCACCAGGCTGATTTTCATATCCGCTCCAAATATCCCAACTTTAATTTTCTTCCCTGTAGCGCTTTCCAATGCCGCTATCATCTTCTCATATAAAGGAATGGCCTTTTCCGGTCTTGCCGCCCGTATAAACGAAGGCCGGTTACCTTTTTTTGTCTGCGCAAACAGCGTAAACTGCGAGATCAGCAAAATATCGCCGTCAATATCGGCAAGCGCCTTATTCATTAAGCCATTTTCATCGCCAAAAACACGCAGGTTGGTGATCTTTTGCGCCAGCCATTGCAGATCTTCATCTGTGTCCGCATCTTCAATTCCTAACAAAACTAAAAAACCCATCCCGATGTTGCCGGTAACCAGCCCGTCAACCTTGCAATCTGCTGTGGAAACTCTTTGTATAACTGCTCTCATATTTTTAACACGAATTTTCACGAATGTAGTCGAATTTTCACGAATGAATATTCACACGAATTTTCACGAAATTAATCGAATTTTCACGAATGGAATATAGACACGAATATTCACGAATGAGATCGAATTTTCACGAATGAAAAGTTTATTTTTTTAGGCGAGGCAAGAAAAAAACGTTAATATACTCTCCAATTTGTGTCAATTCGATCTCATTCGTGATAATTAGTGTCTATTAATTCGGGTCAATTCACTTAAATTCGCCGCCAATATGACTATCAAAAGAGGATTCACCACCACCATACTTCATTCCGACCGCCTATCAAAGCCCGAGCACGGCGCGCTGCACAAACCCATTCATACATCGGTAACTTTTGGTTATGACGAAGTGGAAGATTTGGTTGAAGTTTTTCAAAACCGCAAAAAAGGCTATGCCTATTCGCGCCAGGGCAGCCCTACCGCGGCAGCGCTGGAACATAAGATCACCCAGATGGAGCATGGTTTAGCCACAATCTCCTTTGCAACCGGTATGGCTGGGATTACTTCCACTATTCTTGCGCTCATCAAAAAAGACGACCATATTTTAGCGAGTTCGTACCTGTTTGGCAATACCCGGAGTGTTTTTCAGTCGTTTATCGATATGGGCATCGATATCACTTTTGTTGATGCTACTTCCATCGATAACGTACGAGAAGGATTAAAACCAAATACCCGCATGGTTTTCGTGGAAACGATTGCCAACCCCGCCACCCAAATAGCTGACCTGGAAAAGATCGGCGAACTCTGCGCTGAAAAAGGTATTATTTATATGGTGGATAATACCATGACCTCACCATACCTGTTCAACCCCATAAATGTAAAGGCGAGTTTGGTGATGAACTCGCTTACCAAGTACATCGGCGGTCACGGCAACGCGCTTGGCGGAAGTGTTACTGATACCGGGCTGTTCGACTGGACGAAATACCCCAATATTTTCGAAGGTTTTAAAAAACAGGTAGCGCCTGAGGCTTTGGGCGTAACCCAAATACGTAAAAAAGGCTTAAGGGATGCCGGCGGTACCTTATCGCCGGAGGCGGCACATACGCTATCGGCCGGTTCGGAAACACTGGCCTTACGCATGGAGCGCGCCAGCAACAATGCCTTCGCGCTGGCCACATTCTTTGAAAACCACCCGCATATTAAAAAAGTAAATTATCCCGGCCTCGAATCACATCCGCAGCACGCTCTGGCCAGCCATTTGTTTTTGAAATATGGCGCACTGATGAGCATTGAACTGGACGACAGCATCGATTGCTTCAAATTCCTGAACAAATTAAAACTGGTGGTAAAGTCAAGCAACTTAGGCGACACCCGCACACTGGCCATCCCGGTAGCACACACCATATTTAACGAGCTCGGCCGCGAAAAACGGGCTGAAATGGGTATTGGGGAATCGATGATCAGGCTATCGGTAGGTATTGAAGATTTGGAGGATTTGCTGCATGATTTTAAGAGTGCATTGGGGTAGTTCTCAGTATAATTAGGTTTTAGGTCGAAAGGTTTTACGCCAATGATTATCAGGCATGAGAAGTAATGGAATCAATTGAAGTTGAATTATTTTTGAATTGACATTAAAATATGTGCAACCTAAACCCGGCCGCTTTATCGATCCTTTAAGCGATTTTGGCTTTAAACACTTATTTGGAAATGAACCGAACAAGGATGTACTGATTGATTTTTTGAACCAGCTGTTCAAAGGCCAGAAAGAAATCGCAGATCTTACTTATAACTCTACTGAACATGCCGGAGATACCGAAGAATTTAAAAAGATATTCTTCGATCTGCTCTGTACAGGCCAAAACGGAGAACAGTTCATAATAGAAATGCAGCGGGCTGAACAGCGTAACTTTAGCGACAGAGCAATATTTTATACTTCCCGCCTGATTAATGAGCAACTGCCCAAAGGCGCAAACCATTGGAACATTGAACTTAAAGAAGTTTACTTGATAGCCATACTTGAGTTTAATTTTAAAAACAGCCCACCGGGACGATATTTGCATAATATTGCCCTTACCAACACTGATACCCATGAAATTTTTTACAATAAATTGGGTTATAAGTTTTTGGAATTGCCTAAATTTGTAAAAACCGAGGACGAACTGGAGACGGATTTAGATCGCTGGTTCTATCTCTTAAAGCACATGAGCCAGCTGGATAGGGTGCCTGCTGTTTTAAATAAACGTGTCTTTCAAAAAGTTTTTAAAATTGCTGAAGTAAGTAATTTAACAAGGGAGGAAAAAGCAATGTACGATTCGAATTTAAAAGCCAGGTGGGATTACGAAAATTCAATAGCTTTTGCAGAGGAAAAAGCAGAGGAAAGAGGTGAACTTAAAAAAGCTTTGGATATTGCCCGCGAGTTTAAAAAGATGGGGTTAGCAATTGAAGATATTGCCAGAGGAACGGGCTTGTCTATTGAAGAAATTGAAAAGCTGTGATCTTCATATCTTAAACAGCGCTCCAACAATCCTATCCTATATCAATACCTTTATCTTCGTTTGTCAAACGGTTTAAAAGGAATCCATCGACCAAGCTTCAGTAGGCGTTGAATGTCTGTTGCATGATTTTAAAAATGCGTTGGGGTAAAGATTGGCGGCTGGTGATTAGAGATTAGTAATCGGAAGATTTTGAATAGCCTGAATGATCAAAATTCAAGGAATTAAACATGAATTTGCACGATGGGAAGAACCCTCATTTGTAGCGTGATCGGCACCAACCTTCTCCGGCTTTAACAAATCAGCGGTTAGCTTTACAGGCTTAACCTCATTCAAAGGTGCCCAGCCTAACCTAACCCCTTTTGGAGTTTGTTTCTTCTTTACCACTGTTGACATAACAATTTATACAAACACAATTAATTGACAATATTTCGCCAAATAAGTTTGATACGTTAATTCAATACATAACTATGGCATGATTTTCTACGATGAACAATGCTTTAATGTATTCAATATTAATATCGCCGATTTTCTTAACAGTTGACGTTAAATTTAAAATTCCGAAATCGAATCCCGATAGTTATCGGGACCGAAATCCGAAATCAACTATCCCCTGGTCTCATTCCCGTTATAAATACTCAAATAGCTTTCATACCGCGATAGCGCTATCTCTCCACTTTCCACCGCTTCAAGCACCGCGCAGCCCGGTTCATTGATATGCCGGCAGTTATGAAAACGGCAATCGTGCATACGGTCGCGCATTTCGGGGAAAAAGTGGCTCAGTTCCTGTTTTTCGATATCGATAACGCCCAGCTCTTTTATGCCGGGCGTATCGATGATAAAACCGCCTTCGGGCAGCTCAAACATTTCGGCAAAAGTTGTGGTATGCATGCCCTTGTCGCTCCAGTCGGATATTTCATTGGTACGCAGCGTAAGTTCGGGGAGCAGCGCGTTGATGAGACTGGATTTGCCTACACCCGAGTGACCGGAAAACAAAGTCACCTTTTCACTAAGCAATTCTTTCACCTGGTCGATATTTGTTCCATCCAGCGCGGATACTTCGTAACACGGATAACCGACATGCTGATAGATTGACATAAAATCCGCCAGTACTTCCATACCCTCCTCGCTAAAAAGGTCGACTTTATTGAAAATCAATTTTGCGGGGATATCATACGCCTCGGCCGTTACCAAAAATCGATCAATAAAACCAAGCGAGGTACGCGGCGAAGCCAACGTGACCACCAGCACCGCCTGGTCGAGGTTAGCGGCGAGTATTTGCGCCTGCCGTGAAAGATTGATGGATTTGCGGATGATATAATTTTTGCGCTGATGCAGGTTGGTGATCACGCCCGTTTCCTGGTCGGGTTCCATTTCGAAATCGACAATATCGCCTACGGCAAGCGGGTTGGTTGTGACAATACCTTTGATGCGGAAAATGCCTTTTATACGGCAATCCACCCGCTGCCCATCATTTGTCTGAACAGTGTACCAGCTGCCGGTAGATTTTATGATTAGCCCTTGCATCAGACGGAAAGGATGGCTTGAACGCTGGTGTGTAAACGTGTAATATCGGGCCGATCGAGCATGCCTATCCTGGTTTTTAATCGCGATACATCGATTGCCCTAACCTGGTCACATAAAATATAAGATGTTTTTTGCAAGCCGTTTGCCGCCGATGGCTGAACAGCTAAACGTATAAATGAAACGCCTGCCCTGGATTGCGATGAGATGGAACATGTAATCACTGTTCTGTGCCCGGCGTTATTTAAAACGTCTGATTGTATGATCACAACAGGGCGGATTTTCCCCGGTTCGTTGCCAGCGGAAGGGTTCAGGTCAGCAAACCATATTTCATGTTGTTTTTGGTGCATCTTACGCCTCTAAATGCTTTTGAAGGTCGTGTAAGGAAGCTGATTCAAACTCGTCCTTTAATTCCCGGTCCGGATCGAAATCTTTTAGCAATTGTACTTCTTTTACAATTTGTTCTTCAAGTGCTTTTTTTGCCTGCCAATTATTATAGTGCTCTATTGCAATTTTTATGTAATTCGATCTGCTTGTTCTTCCGGCCTTTACAAACCTATCGGTTTCCTCAAACAATTTATCGTCCAATTTTAGCAAGACACTTTTCATATTACTACAATTATATATCAAAAATAGATATATTTTTTTATATACCCTCAATTTCGATGTTTTTTAAATTGAAAACCACTTATGTCATGCCACCATTGAAATGACGCTTAGCCTTTACGTCGGATTTTAAAGCTTGTAGCCAACCGGATAAAAAATAAGTTTTTGACTGTTGACAACTGTTGCCGGGGCCGGCATAATGTCAAGTTAATTTGCTCACAAATTCATGCCGGTAAACGCGTAAAAAAGATGTTAAGGCATTTGATCGACTTTTGTGTTAACTAACTGATTAACAGTTACTAAAAATAGGGTTAACATTGAAATATGTTAAGTTGTGTTAACCCTATGTGTGATTATTAGGGCACGCTATCGGCATTCGTACCTGTGCAATCAAATATTACCTTCATCTGCATACAAAGGTCAAATTGAAATTCTGGTAATGATTATGCGATAAAAAACATGCTGAGCTGACACGAGCGTACCAACGGCTTTCAAGCTGCCCGTTTAGCCAAAAAATGTGTCTGTTCTGGTTTTTTACATTTTTTCCTGCAAGGCTTTTTGCCGTCATAAATAATAAAACCTTTAGCTTTGCAGTTTGACGAGCTGCCTTACAAAGAGCTTTTAAAACTATCATGAAAATTGCCGTAGCTTCTCCGCCGTTGCCAAAATCCATTGCCGACGCCCTGTTTTGGCTCAAGAAACTAACCAAAGAAGCAGCAGGCCGGCAAGCGGAGATCATTTGCTTTCCGGAAACATTTATTCCGGGATACCCGCTGGAAGAATATCAGCCCGAGCTTAGTTCGCCCGAAAAAATGCGCTATGCACTTGCTGAAGGTTCGAAAATTGCCGCCGAAAACAGGATCGCCATTATTTTACCAATGGATCACTTTGCCGGCGACAAAATTTTTAACGTTGCTAATGTGATCGCCCCTGATGGTGAAGTTTTAGGTTACCAGGCGAAAACCCAACTCGACCCAAGTGAGGATGAGTTATGGTCGCCCGGCACGGCACGGCAGCTATTTGAAATAAACGGGCTAAAGTTTGGTATTACCATTTGCCACGAAGGATTTCGCTACCCAGAATCGGTAAGATGGGCAGCGAGGAGTGGCGCACAGGTTGTGTTTCACCCGCATTGCGCCGGAAGCAACATCAGCGGCAATTTGCCTGCACAATGGGGCAGCCCTGACAGCCCCTATTACGAAAAGGCCATTATGATGCGTGCTTTGGAAAATACCATCTTTTTCGCCAGCGCTAATTATGCTACCAAGTTTCCCGAGTCAGCAAGCTCGCTGGTTGCCCCGGATGGCAAATGCCTTGCCCATGGGGTTTATGGCGAGCCCGGCGTTTTTGTGACCGATATTGATTTGAATGAGGCGACCGGGTTGCTGGCGAAGAGGTTTAAGCCGGAGCATTATGCTTACTAACCGTCAAATATTATTTTTTTGATTTGCTTATTCAAAAAATAACCATTTTCTTTGCCGCCGTACAAATGACAAGTAACTGCACCACAACAACAACCACAACAACCACCGGCTATATGCTCGGGGGACGGTAATCGTATGGTGTAAAACATAAAAAAACCAAATGAACGCCTTCCTCCGAAAAAGAGGAAGGCGTTTTATTTTAAGCAGCGCAATGAAAGTATTAAAATTTGGCGGTACTTCCGTAGGATCAGTTCAAAGCATCCAAACTTTACTCAACATTTTAAAAGACGAAGCTGCTGCTGACGATAAGCCGGTGGTAGTTTTATCGGCCATGAGCGGGGTGACGAACTTGCTGCTGTCGATGGCCGAAGGCGCTGCCGAAGGCATCGATTTTACGAAAGACCTTGCCGAACTGGAACGCCGCCATTTTGACGTGGTAAAAAGCCTGTTAACCGTTCAAAACCAAAATCCCGCTTTTACCCGTTTGAAAATATTTTTCAATCAGCTGGAAGAATTGCTGCAGGGCATTTTGACTTTGCGGGAATTAACACCCAAAACCCGCGACACGGTTTTAAGTTACGGCGAACGTTGTTCCGCGCTGATGATCGGCAAAATCGCCGCCCAACGTTTTCCGGGCGCTATTAGCGTCGACGCTTCTGAACTCATAAAAACCGACAGCTCATTCGGCCAGGCCAGGGTAGATACCGACCTGACCGAGCGCTTGATCCGCGTTTTTTACATGGAAAATAAAGATAAACTGTTATTGGTAACTGGCTTCATCGCATCGAATGACGCCGGACAAATTACCACCCTTGGCCGCGGCGGCAGTGACTACACGGCAGCTATTTTTGGGTCAGCCCTGAATGCTGAAGAAATCCAAATTTGGACCGATGTGAACGGCATGATGACCGCCGACCCGCGCATGGTAACCAAAGCATTTTCGCTACCCGAGCTGACTTATACCGAAGCGATGGAACTTTCCTATTTTGGGGCCAGGGTGATTTATCCGCCAACGATGATCCCGGCGTTTTTGAAAAAGATCCCGATCGTTATAAAAAATACTTTTGATACTGATTTTGAGGGAACTGTAATTCGTCACGATTGCAAACCATCCAACCTGCCGATAAAAGGCATTTCATCCATCAATAATATCAGCATTATTAACCTGGAAGGCAGCGGCATGGTCGGCAAAGCCGGTTTTAGCGGCAGGCTGTTCTCCATGCTGGCGCGCGAGCAGATCAATGTTATCCTGATCACCCAGTCATCCTCCGAGCATAGCATCACTTTCGCAGTGTCCCCGGGCGATGCCGAAAAGGCCAAAAAACTGATGCAGCAGGAATTTGAGCTGGAGCTTGTTGCAAAAAAACTGGAGGAACCGATCATCGAACAGGAACTGGCTATAATTGCCATTGTAGGCGAAAATATGAAGCAAACACCCGGCGTTTCGGGCAAGCTGTTCCATGCGCTTGGGCGCAACGGTATCAACGTAAGGGCAATTGCACAGGGTTCATCGGAATATAATATTTCGGTGATCATTTCAGCGAAGGACCTCGCCAAAGCCCTGAATTCGGTACACGACGGCTTTTTTACTCAGCTCACCAAAACCCTGCATGCCTTTTGCCTGGGTACGGGCAATATCGGTCAAACGCTGTTCAGGCAACTCAATGCCCATACCGATTACCTGCAGCAAAACAATGGCATACAGGTCAAGATCGCCGGCATCAGCAATACCCGGAAAATGCTTTTCAACTCCGATGGCATATCACTGGAGAACTGGCAAAAGGACCTGCAGGCATCGCACAAACAGGCCGACCTTGCGGAGTTTGTGGCAACCATGAAAGGCATGAACCTGCCCAACTGCGTGTTCATCGATAACACCGCGAGTCCGGCTCCAATCGAGTTTTACGAAGAAGCTTTCAACGCGAATATCTCTGTGGTTACCTGCAATAAGATCGGCAACTCCGCCTCTTACAAACAATACAAAACCTTTCGCGATGCAGCGCAGCAGCATGGCGTCGACTTTTTTTACGAAACGAATGTAGGCGCCGGCCTGCCAATTGTCCGTACCTTGAAAGACCTGATGAACAGCGGCGACCGTATCGCAAAAATCGAGGCGATACTATCGGGCACTATATCCTTTATCTTTAATAACTTTAAAGGGGATGCAAGCTTCCACGATGTGGTAAAGCTGGCGCAGGAAAAAGGCTACACCGAACCTGATCCACGCGATGATCTGCGCGGAACCGATTTTATGCGCAAAATATTGATCCTGGCCCGCGATGCCGGCTACCAAATGGAAGCAGCGGATATAAATATTGAAAGCATGCTGCCAAAGTCGTGTCTGGAGGCAAAAACGGTTGACGATTTTTATGCCGCTTTAAAGTCTGAAGATGCATTTTTCAGCAAACTAAAAGCCGAAGCTGAAACAAGCGGAAAAGTACTGCGCTACATTGGTAAATTAGAGGATGGAAAAGCGGCCATAACCCTGCAAATGGTGGATGAAAACCATCCGTTTTATACTTTATCGGGCAGCGATAATATTATCTCATTTACAACCGACCGGTACAAAGAACGCCCCCTGGTGGTTAAAGGACCGGGTGCAGGGGCGGAAGTAACCGCAGCGGGTGTTTTTGCGGATTTAATTAATGTGGGAACCCCCTAGCCCCCTAAAGGGGGGACAGAAGCTGAATACTTTGTATGAAAGATAAAAAGATAGAAGAGACACAAAAGCCGCATCCTCATCAAGCACCTCCGCCTTTAGGCGGAGGTGGGGGGGGTGAGGGTATTTCTGTTTTCGCTCCCGCCACCGTCGCCAACGTAGTTTGCGGCTTCGACGTGCTGGGTTTCGCTGTTAACGAACCAGGCGATGAAGTAATTATGCGCCGAACAGGCAAACCCGGTATTACCATTAGCAAAATAACCGGCGATAACGGCCGCCTGCCGATAGACCCGGCAAAAAACACGGTTAGCGTTAGTGTTCAGCATTACCTGGATGGTATCGGCAGAAGCGACATTGGGCTGGATATCGAACTGCATAAAAAGATGCCTATAGGCAGCGGGCTTGGCTCCAGTTCGGCAAGTACGGTGGCCGGCCTGTTTGCCATAAAAACGCTATTGGGGGATGAAAGCGACCCGGTTAAACTGCTGCCATCAGCCATGAAGGGCGAGGAAATGGCTTGCGGTCACGGCCATGCGGATAACGTAGCGCCTGCTTTACTCGGCGGCTTTGTGCTGGTCCGCAGCTATGATCCGTTGGATATTGTACGCCTGCCGCACCCCAAGGGCCTGTATTGCGCCATTGTATTCCCTGAAGTAGATGTGCCAACGCGTGAGGCCAGGCAGATCATCCGAAATAAGATCAATATGAAAGATGCCGTAACCCAGTGGGGCAACATAGCCGGCCTGGTAAGCGGACTGTTTATGAACGACATCGACCTGATCGGCCGCAGCATGAAAGATATTTTGGTTGAACCGGTGCGCTCAATGCTGATACCTGATTTTTATAAAATGCGGGAAATGGCTATGGAACTTGGCGCTGTAAGTTTTGGGATATCCGGCTCTGGCCCTTCGGTTTTTGCTTTTACAAGGGATGAAGAAACGGCGAAAGCGATTACCCAAAAATTGCAAAAACATTTAGCCGGACTGGACATTGGCTCACAGGCTTATGTTTCGACGATAAATGATCAGGGGCCGCGGGTGATTTAGCCCATCCCAACCCTCCCCGGTAGGGAGGGCTTTTAAAATTATAATAAAAAACACAATCAAAAGTCTCCCCTATCGGGAGAGATTTTAGAGGGGGCAAAAATGCAATTATACAGTACAAAAAACCCATCCACCCGGGTATCTTTTAAAGAGGCTGTTTTTAACAGTATGCCGCAGGATAAAGGCCTTTATATGCCCGTTGATATACCACGGCTGGACGACCTGTTTTTAACCCACCTGGATAAATACACCCTGCCCGAGATCGCCCTGCATGTGGCGCAAAACCTCATCGGCGAGGATATCCCGGCAGATGATCTGGAACAGATCATTCACGATGCCATCAACTTTTTAGCCCCGGTTGAAAAGCTGGAAGAAAACGTTTTCGTTCTGGAGCTCTGGCATGGCCCCTCGCTTGCTTTTAAAGATTTCGGCGCCCGGTTTATGAGCCGCGTGATGAGCTACTTTTTGGAGAAAGGCGAAAAGCAACTCGACGTATTTGTTGCCACCTCCGGCGATACCGGCGGCGCGGTGGCCTTAGGCTTCCTGGGCGTTCCAAATACGCGGGTAACTATATTATACCCCAAAGGCAAAGTAAGCGACATACAGGAGCTGCAATTAACCACCAATGGCCAAAACATCAGGGCGGTAGAGATCGACGGAACGTTTGACGACTGCCAGGCACTGGTTAAGCAAGCTTTTACGGATAAGGAATTAAATGAAAAGTTCAGGCTTACTTCGGCTAACTCTATCAATATTGCCCGGCTTATTCCGCAAACCTTTTATTATTTTAACGCCTATGCGCAATTGCTTAAAATCGGCGTTGAAAAAGTTATCTTCTCGGTCCCCAGCGGAAATTTCGGCAATATCGGTGCGGGACTTTTGGCCTGGAAAATGGGCCTGCCAGTGGAGCATTTTATTGCCGCCACCAATGTGAATGATACCGTGCCCGAGTTTTTAAAAACAGGCATCTACCAGGCAAAGCCATCCGTTGCTACCTTATCAAACGCCATGGATGTTGGCGACCCAAGTAACTGGGTCCGCATCGCGGATCTTTTTAAAGGCGAATTGGAAGCGCTGCAAGCACAGGTAACCGGCTACAGCTATGACGATGAGCAAACCCTGAACGCCATCAAATTTATTTACGATAATTACCATTACATTGCCTGCCCGCATACCGCCATTGCCTGGCAGGCATTAAGGGACTGGCAGCAGGATAATTACAAAAGAGATATTGCCGGGGTGTTTTTATCTACGGCGCATCCTTGTAAATTTCCGGATGTTTACCCGGAAAGTATAGCAGCTAAAGTTGATGTTCCCGAACAGGTGAAGGATCTGCACAAAAAGAAAAAGCATGCGGTGTCTTTAGGGAAGGATTTTGCAGGGTTTAAGGAATATTTGCAGAAGAACGGTTAAATAGTTGTTAATCTCCCCGGGCCATGAAGATAGTGACGACGAAAGCGCTCAGTGACGATCAAAAGCAACGCGTTTTTGAGATATGGAATGCGGAATATCCTGTAAAGCTACAGATGCCCGCCATGGCTGATTTCGACGAATTCATCAATACATTGGCAGACACAAAACATTATTTATTGAGCGATAATTACTGCATCGCCGGGTGGGCGGCAGTATTTTCCATTGAGCGCGTCCGTTGCTTTTTTATAATGCTTGCCAGTATTGTGCATGGCAAAGGTTATGGGACGCTTTTATTGAACCAATTAAAAAATGATGAAAAGCAACTGTTTGCCTGGGCAATTGACCACGACAACGACCTGAAATTAAATGGCGAGCCTTACCGGTCGCCAATTGGTTTTTACCAAAAGAATGGATTTAAGATAAATAAAGAACTAAGGCTTGAAACAGTGCAGCTGTCGGCAGTGAATATTTTGTGGAACCGTGAAGAATAAAGTTTTACGTACCGATATTGAATATTTGTAACTTAGCATTATAAATCAAACTCCCCATGGATATACAAGCTGAAAAACTGGAATTGATACGGGCGATAATTGATATTGAAGATGTAGCCTGATCGTAAAGAAGCAACAGCTATTGTTTACACAAGGAATGTCTGATGATTGGTTTGACGATTTAACCACTGAACAACAGCAGTCAATTGACCGAGCTTTGGCGCAATTAGATAGAGGAGAGGGCATTTCAAACGAAGAGGCCATGAAACGATTAGGCTTATAACCCATACCCCGCAGTCTGTGTCCCCACAGACTGCTTTTGAAAAAACCACATGATCAACACCATCATCTTCGACCTCGGCGCGGTGCTCATCGACTGGAACCCGCACTATATGTACCGTACTATTTTTGATAACGAGGAAGAAATGAAAAACTTCCTAGCCAATGTAGCGACATCTGATTGGAACGAGGAGCAAGATGCCGGCCGTTCCTTAAACGAAGGTACCGAGCTGCTGGTACAACAATTTCCGGAACACGAAGCCAATATCCGCGCCTTTTACAGCCGCTGGCACGAAATGCTGGGCGATGCCTTTTGGGATACAGTCGAAATTTTTAGACAGCTTAAAGAAACCGGCAAATACAAAATATACGCCCTGACCAACTGGTCGGCAGAGACATTTCCTGTTGCTTTGGAACGCTATGAATTTTTGCAGTGGTTTGATGGCATCGTAGTATCCGGCGCCGAAAAAATGCGCAAACCCACGCCTGAATTCTATCAAATATTATTGGATCGATATGATGTTAAAGCGGAAGAAGCACTATTTATCGACGACAACAAACGGAACGTTTTAGCGGCAGAAAAAATGGGTATTAAATCGATCCATTTCATCTCAGCTGAGCAATTAAAAAGCGAATTATCCCAGCTCGAAATAATTTAACCCCGTCGGACATTAAAAATCGGTGAAATCAACCTAAAATCGGTGAAATCCCCAAAAATAAAATCAGGTTAATCAACGGTTCAGACCAACAACACTATCCAGGCCTCTTTAACCCGCTCCGCCTCCAGCAATTCCTTAGCCTTTAAATGCAACTGCGTTTCGCGTGTTTGCGCATCGCCAATTGTCCCGTCTAATATTTCTTTTATTTCATCCCTTTGTGCATAAGCCTCAATTTCCTCGTCCGTTGGCAGCGATTCAACATTACCCAACTGGCCAAGGTTATTCCCTGTCAATATTTTTGAATTCCGGACGGCAAACGGAATGGCATCAACCCCGATGCCAACCGTTTTCACCGGTTTGGCCACCTTAAAAAGATTTTCCGGCGTTACCCTGCAATACCAATCGCCGCCAAGGCGCGCCACATGATCCATTTTCAGCTGATCGATCTTGCCGTCATTATCCAAAACCGATTCATTGATGTGCATCAGCTTTATTTCGGCGATTATCAGGTTACCGGCGCCCGCTGTCCTGCCTAATGAAATAATATCATTCACCACACATTCAAACTGTACCGGTGATTCCGCTACGCGGGGTGGCTTTACTACTTCAGAGGCCTGCATGGTAAAGCCTGCTTTTATAAACTCGTTAACACCTTTTGGATATTCTACGCTTGCCAGCGAAACTTGCTGTACCATATCGTAATTAGCGATGTTGATCACCACCTCCGGGACTTCGTGCAAATTCTCAAGCGTGTGTTTGGTGGTATTATCCCTTACCCTCCGCGACGGCGAAAAGACGCAAACCGGCGGGTTGGTACTGAATAAGTTAAAAAAACTAAAAGGGCTAAGGTTGATGTTTCCCGCTTTATCCATCGTCGAGGCAAAACAAATCGGCCTGGGCGCAATGGCGTACTGCAGGTAATTCTGCATTTCGACCGGGGAAAGATCGGAGAGTTTTATTGTCAGCATAATAAAAAACAGGTCACTGTGCACAATGCGAGTCACCTAAAATGGGGTCGCATAGATTGGCTGCGATACACCAGCGATCCCGAATATGTGACATACTGCTGCCCGATGCGTTAGGCCAGCAGTCAAATATCGGTAAATGGTTTCTAATTAAAATATCCTCAGCGTCAGCAAGGTCACATCATCTATCGGCTTTCCTTTTATTACGAGTTTAATATGGTCCATCAGCAGTTGATTAAATTGGTCGGGCGGCAGGTGGCCGTGCTGCCGGGTAAATTCAAGCAGGCTTTCTTCGCCCCAGGTTTTATTACTGTGGTACTCATGATCGAGCAGCCCGTCGGTGTAGTTCACGATCATCGTGCCGGGTTCAACATCAATTTCACCCTGGTTGATGAAGGGCAGGTCGTCAAAAATGCCGATCATGGTGGTGCCCAGCTTCAGCGTGGTTATTTCGCCTTCTGAAAAAACGATGGTGGCATTGTGGCCCGCATTGATGTAGTTAAGCTTCCTGGTCTTTTCGTTGTATTTGGCCACGAAGAGCGTAATAAAACGCTCACCCTTAGTGTTATCGGTCACAATTTTATTGAGGCGGTCGACAATATTGGTCAAATCTTCCTCAACTGCCGCCCATGCCCGCAAACTGGCCTGGAAATTGGCCATCAGCAAAGCCGCTGAAATCCCTTTGCCGGAGACATCAGCAATACACCAAAGCAACTCATGTTTGTTCAGGCGGATAAAATCAAAATAATCGCCACCGATGTTTTGGTGCGGAATGTAGCGGGCGCTTACTTCAACGCTATGATCCTTGTAGACTTTTAGTGGGATTAGCATGTTCTGCACTTCTGCAGCCAGCTCCATTTCGCGCTGGAAACGTTCAGCTTCCAGTCGTTCCTTAAAAAGCTTTTTGTTTTCCAGCGCAACCACGATTACGTTGATTACGGTTTGTATAAAGTTGAGATCGTTGTTGAGCAACTCGCCCGAGGTATTAAAATCGCCGATGAGCGCAAAAGCCGATGCCCTTTTTTTATGATAAATGGGGATAAAATAATCGTATTTGTTAAGTACCTCATCCTCGTGCCCGGCGAGGGGCGTAGGCCATTTTATTTTGCTTAATTTGAGGCAGGCGGTATGCAGGGCGCCAACAGGCTCAATTTCTCCGCCATATTTGGAGAGTAAAACGTAGCTTTCTTCTTTTTCAATTAAAAAACGGAGCTTGCCCACCTGCAGGTAACTCTTCAGTATCACCTGCAGCATCTGTATCAATACCGGGGTGCGCGTATCCTTGTTAATTGCTTGAGTAACTTCCAGTAACGCGTTTAACTCCGTTTGCCTTTTGAGCAATAGGCGAATCAACTCGTCCTCGGCTGAAATTTCGTCAATACCTGGCATCAGTGTTTAAAAAGGGATTGCCTAAAATAAATATATTTTTTCTTTAAATGCGGGTGCTTTGTGATTTTATGTCAAAAGCATCTCTTAAGCCCACTGTAACCAAATTAAAGGCATATACCAGCAGCATAATTGCCAGGCCTGGCATAATAGCCAGGTAGGCCGAATCCATAACGATATACCCATAATGCTCTTTGATCATGCTCCCCCAGGTGGGCATCGGGGGCTGTGCGCCGAATCCTAAAAAGCTCAGGCCTGCTTCGAGCAAAATTGCCGACGCAAAGTTTGATGAAGCCAGAACAAGTATAGGGCCGATAATGTTTGGCAAAATATGGCGCGTAATGATGCGGGTATTGTTGAAGCCAAGCGACCGCGCTGCCTCCACGTATTCAACTTGTTTCAGGCTAAGTACCTGCCCGCGTACCAGGCGCGCAACTTCTACCCACATGGAAAGCCCAACGGCAATAAATATTTGCCACAGCCCCTTGCCCAGGGCAAAAGATATGGCAATTACCAGCAGCAGTGCGGGCAGCGACCAAAGGATGTTCATCAGCCAGCTGAAGGCCGCATCAATCCAGCCGCCAAAGTAGCCCGCCATGGCGCCGATGGTTACCCCAAGCAGCATGCTGATGATTACGGACATTAAACCAACCGCCAGCGAAATCCTTGAACCTAAAATCAACCGGCTCAACAGGTCGCGGCCGTAAACGTCGGTGCCCAGCAAAAAAGTTTTTTTAAGAACCCCCCAGCCCCCTGAAGGAGGAGCAGAATCGCCGTATCTGCCACCTTTGGGGGTGTAGTAAGCCATTGGCTCTGGCTTGTCTTCGGCACTTACATAAGTGCTCACGTATACGGAATCTTTCGTGGCGCGATAGGCGGTTATGGGAACATCGGTATAAAACGATGGCTGTCCAAAAAGCATTTTGTGAAAGATATTGAAAGTATCAACCGGCTCAGTCTTGCGAAGCCGGAGCATCATAAACTCCGACCCCGGCTTTTTGATGCTGAGCTGGATGGTCATGTTATTGGCGTCGGGCGTAGAATCGGGCATAATCAGATAACCCAGGACAGCAACAAGTGTAATAGAAATAATGAAAAGCAGGCCCGCAACGGCAATTTTATTGCGTTTGAATACTTTCCAGGTTCGCTGCGCGGGGCTAAGATCAGTCAAGTGTTGTTTTTGGCTAAGATAGGGGTTTTGGTTGATTAAGTTGATTGGGTTGGATTGAGTTGATTAGGTTGAATTCAGTTGTAACGAGTTGTAAAGGTTGTAAGGAGTTGTAAAGGATGGGGGAAGATTAAATTGTTGCCTTACATTTTGTCATCCTGAGCGCAGCGAAAGATATTCTACGCGTTGTATCCGAACTTTGCAGGCGGTAATGCCGCCTCAAGTTCCTTCTCCGCGTTCAGGATGACAAACATAACATTGGATGACAAATGGTTGAACAATTAACCCCTACCTTACCATCCTCCCTTTCCACAAATATTTGCCTTTGTTGCCGATGAGGCCAATGTAGATGAAATAGGTAACGTAAAGCGGGATGGAAATGGGTATCAGCAAAAGCAGACTGCGGCGCTTAAAAAATGTTGTTACGGGCAGGAGCAGAATGAGCTCGAGCAGGGCCATCAACAAAAGCTGTCCCGCACAGTTTCCCGGAAAGATCGGTTTTTTAAAATCGTTCAACG
>Ga0206971_10022_pt1 | contig 53301 bp, 38 predicted proteins | sample Alteio_BWOrgHeat_85_FD_152917 | JGI IMG/M metagenome (GOLD analysis project Ga0206971, IMG submission 152917) | Enriched cells from forest soil in Barre Woods Harvard Forest LTER site, Petersham, Massachusetts, United States -... | ecosystem: Environmental > Terrestrial > Soil > Temperate forest >...
GGATGGTCAGCACCTGAACGTTGAGCTGTTAATTGGCGCCGACCTGCTGCAATGGATGCTTTCTGTAGCAAGCAAGGCGGATCAAAAAAAGATCAATGCGCTGGTAACCCTGATGCGCGAAGAAAAAAAATATGAGCAGGCCGTAAACGCAGTATTGACGAAAGAAATGCATCATTTAATTGAGCAATATCCCAATCTCGAAAATGCCACCACCTATTCCCGCGAATTAAAAGTTTATGTAGACAGGGAAAAAGCCGGCTTCAGCAGCTGGTATTGTTTTTTCCCCAGGTCAGCGTCACGCGTCGAAGGAAAACACGGCACGTTTAAGGATTGCGAGGCCTTGCTGCCTCGCGTTTCCGAAATGGGTTTTGATGTTTTGTATTTTCCGCCAATTCACCCCATTGGCTTTAATTTTCGCAAGGGCAAAAACAACACCGTCAATGCTTTGCCCGGCGATGATGGCGTTCCTTACGCGATAGGCTCGGCCGAAGGTGGTCATAAAGAAATTTTGAAGAATTTGGGCACCCTTGCCGATTTTAAACATTTGATAAAAGCAGCTGCGGCCCAGGGCCTGGAAATAGCGATGGATTTTGCCATCCAGTGCTCACCCGACCACCCTTACGTAAAGCAGTACCCAAAATGGTTTAAATGGCGTCCGGATGGCACGGTTCAATATGCCGAAAATCCCCCCAAAAAATACCAGGATATTTTGCCCATAAATTTTGAGAACGACGACTGGCAAAACCTGTGGAAAGAGCTGAAAAGCATCCTGGACTACTGGTGCGAACAGGGAATCCGCATATTCAGGGTGGATAACCCCCATACCAAATCCTTCAATTTTTGGGAATGGTGTATAGCTGAAGTACAAAAAAAATACCCCGGCACAATCTTCCTATCCGAAGCTTTTACCAAGCCTAAAGTGATGAAGGAACTGGCCAAACTGGGGTACACCCAGTCCTACACCTACTATGTCTGGCGCAACTCGAAACAGGAGCTGATGGAGTATATGACGGAACTGACACAATCGGAGATGAAGGATTATTTCCGACCGAATTTTTGGCCAAACACGCACGACATTAATCCGTATGCGCTACAGGGCGGCGTGGAGTCGAGCTTTATTGCCCGGTATTTTATGGCTGCCACGCTGTCATCCAATTACGGGATATTCGGGCCGGTGTATGAGTTGATGTACCACGATCCGTATCCCGGCAAAGAAGAATACCTCAATTCGGAAAAATATGAAGTTCGTTATTGGGATTGGGAAAAACGCAACAAGCTAACGGACGTTATCACTAAGGTAAATGCCGCCAGGAAGGTAAACCCGGCGCTGCAAGACACCTATAATATCAGCTTTTGCGAAATTCACAATGATTCCCTGCTAGCTTACTATAAAAGATCAGGCGACAACCATATTTTGTGCATCGTTAACCTCGATCCTTTCAACACGCAGGGGGGGCATGTGCGGGTGCCGCTAATGGAAACAGGCGTATTTCCGGGCGAAGATTTTAGCGTGTTCGACATCCTTACAAATAATTCCTACCGCTGGAACAATGAATGGAATTATGTTGAATTGAACCCATGGGAATTACCAGTACATTTGTTTAGAATAGAGGTTTAACAATGATGAGCTTGGACGTTATGAGTAATACAAATTCTGTAGCGCTAAACAAGGCATGGAATGAGTTTGCGCATGATAAGGAAGCCATCAAATTTCTTGAAGAACATGTGTTTTATGATTATATGCGCAAATGCCGCTGGTTTGCCGGCAAGGCGCGTATGATCAAATTTTTAAAGGTGCAGCAATTGCTGGATATACCTGTTGACAGCACCAAAGCGTACCTCATCATCCTGCATGTGGGCTATACTTACGGCGACGAAGAAAAGTATAGCATGCCCGTTTCTTTCGTGCCGGACGACTATGAGTTGCTGGGCCGCATTAACCACAAAGCGTTTATTACCCGAATCAATGCCGACGGAAAATCGGGCTGGCTCATCGACGCGATATACGACTTCCGTTTTCAAACCCAGCTTTTCGAAAACATCTGGCATAATGGCCAAACCAAACAGGAAGACGGCGCTTTGCTATATCATAAAGGCAAGGGCCTGGCGCCGACGGACGAAAATATGGGTTACCTGTGCGTGATCCCCGACCTCGAACAAAGTAACTCATCGCTGATCTACGGCAATAAATACTTCTTCAAGCTATACCGCAAACTATTCAGGGAGATTAACCCCGAGGTTGAAATGCTGCAATTTCTGACCGAAACCGGAGGCTTTAAAAACATCCCGGCTTTTTGCGGGAGCGTTGTTTTCGAGCGGCCCGGTATCCCGCCGGTAACATTAGGGTTGATGATGCAAAAAGTGGCCAGCAAGTGCGATAGTTGGGTGGCGACCGGCGATGATCTGAATAATTTTTTATTTCGTTTCGTGGGACGCGATTTCAGCATCCATGATGAAGTGTTTGAAAAAGTCGAACTATTAGGCAGGCGCACGGCGGAAATGCATTTGGCATTGCTCTCCGGCAAAAAAAATAAAGATTTTAAACCAGAGCATTTTGAACCAGGCTATGTTGACTTTGTGCAAAAGCACCTCACCAACCTGTTAGATAAAAGGCTGAAGCTATTAAAAGAAAACTATTCGCGGCTGGATGAAAATGCCAGGGGTTTAGCGGATGAATTTATCGGCAGCGAGAAGGTGATCAGGCATTTTTTCTCAAAGATCAGCAGTAATGAAATGAAGGCCCTGCGGATACGCATACACGGTGACTACCATCTTGGGCAGGTGCTTTTTACCGGGACAGATTACCTGATCATCGACTTTGAAGGCGAACCTGAAAGTTCCATAGCAGACAGGAAAATAAAACATTCCCCATTGAAGGACGTAGCGGGTATGATCCGCTCATTTCATTACGCCGTTTGTGCTAAGTTGTATTTTAGCAGCGAAACGAAAGGCATCGACCCGCTTCGCCTCCAAAAGGCCGCTGATCGCTGGTATAAACTAATAACCGATGCTTATGTCGAGTCGTACCTGCAAACAATGGGAGATATTAAGCATATCTTTGGTGGCCGAACGGAGATGAATTTCCTGCTGCAGCTGCATCTTTTGGAGAAATCAGTATATGAGTTAGGATACGAGCTGAACGGACGCCCGGATTGGATAAGGATACCTTTGAAGGGCATACAGCAAGTATTATTTGAAATTGAGAAATTTACCAGTTAAAAGGCCTTTGGCCCACCGATATGTCAAAAAAGAAAACGGACAACGCGAATGAAGCACCTGCCGAAAAAGCAAGCGTTAAAAAAGCTAAACCAGCCGAAAAGAAGGTGGCAGCATCAAAAAAACCGGTAGAAAAAGCCGCTAAAGCTGCTCCAAAAAAAGAAAAATCACCGGCTGCTGCGGCAACAGTGCCGCAACCCGTACATACCATGAAAAACGTTGAACCTTATAGCCGTTTTACGGACTTTGATATCAGCCTGTTTAAGGCAGGCAAGCACTATAAATTATACGAGAAATTAGGTGCGCATGTGGTTGAGTACAGCGGGGTAGTGGGAACTTATTTTGCAGTTTGGGCGCCAAATGCGCATTATGTTTCGGTGATTGGCAATTTTAATGGCTGGAATAAAGGATCGCATGCCTTAAACCCGCGCTGGGATGGGTCGGGAATATGGGAGGGCTATATCCCCCACGTCGGCGTCGGCGAGATTTATAAATATTTTATCAATTCTACCAGCGGAGAGGATCTCGAAAAAGCCGACCCGTTTGCCTTGCGCTGGGAAGTGGCGCCGCGTACCGGTTCGATCGTTGTCGATACTTTTTATGAGTGGCACGACGAACACTGGATGAAAACCCGCCATAACCACAACTCGCTTGATAAACCATATTCGGTGTACGAGATGCATATAGGGTCCTGGGCGCGCAGTCCCGAAAGCCCTGACGAGTTTTTGACATATAGCCAGCTGGCCGAAAAACTGGTCCCTTATCTGAAGGAAATGGGTTTCACCCATGTGGAGTTTATGCCCATAGCCGAACACCCGTACTACCCAAGCTGGGGCTACCAGGTGAGCGGCTACTATGCAGCCTCAAGCCGTTATGGTTCGCCGCAGGAGTTAATGTATTTGATAGAAAAGCTGCACCAGGCTGGTATCGGGGTAATATTGGATTGGGTGCCTTCGCATTTCCCCGGCGACGCCCATGCACTATACAATTTTGACGGTACGCACTTATACGAGCACGCCGACCCGCGTAAAGGTTTTCACCCGGATTGGAAATCGTACATATTTAATTATGGGCGTAATGAAGTGCGGGCATTTTTGATCAGCAATGCCTTGTTTTGGCTAGACAGGTATCATGTCGACGGCCTGCGCGTGGACGCGGTTGCTTCGATGCTTTACCTGGATTACTCGCGCAACCATGGCGAATGGGAGCCCAATATTTATGGGGGAAACGAAAACCTGGAAGCTATTTCATTCCTGAAGGAATTTAATGAAGCGGTGTATGCAAATTTCCCCGACACGCAAACCATTGCTGAAGAATCCACTTCGTTTACCGGCGTAAGCCGTCCTGTTTATGCAGGAGGCCTGGGCTTCGGCATGAAATGGATGATGGGCTGGATGCACGATTCGATAAAATATTTCTCACAGGATCCTATCTATCGCAAATATCACCACAACCAGATCACCTTTAGCCTGATCTATGCCTTTACCGAAAACTTTATGCTGCCTTTTTCGCACGACGAGGTGGTCTACGGCAAAGGCTCGATGCTGGGTAAAATGCCTGGTGACGAATGGCAAAAGTTCGCCAACCTCCGGTTGCTTTACAGCTATATGTTCACCCATCCCGGTTCAAAATTACTGTTTATGGGCAGCGAATTTGGCCAGGGAACGGAATGGAATTACCAGCGTTCGCTTGACTGGTATGTTTTGGAATATCCCAATCACCAGGGCATTAAAGAAGTTGTGAAAGCGCTTAACCATTTGTACCGGGAAGAACCGGCCCTTTATGAAAAAAGCTTCCAATGGAATGGATTTGAATGGATTGATGGTGGCAATGCAAACGATTCCATCCTGGTATACGAACGCAAAGGTAACGAGGAGGTGAACAACCTGGTCATCGTTCTGAATATGACGCCAATGCCTCATTTTGATTACCGCGTTGGCGTACATAAAAAAGGAAAATGGGTTGAGGTTTTCAATTCTGACGAAACGCGATTCTGGGGCGGTGGACTGAATAACCCCAAGCCCCTCGCTGCCGAAAACGTTGCATGGCATGGCCGCGACCATTCGATAAAAATAACTGTTCCTCCGCTTGCGGCGGTTGTATTTAAAAGAGAAAAGATCGTTCCGGCCAAATACGAATTAAAATAAAGGGAGTTCGATATAAGCGCCGTAGTCGCCTCACCCCAACCCCTCTCCAAAGGAGAGGGGCTAAAAAAGAATAGAAACCTATACATTTTGCATTAAAGTCCTCTCCTTTGGAGAGGATGAGTGAGGGCTACGCCGTTTAGGTGAGGCGAACGAAATGTAAGGATTGAAAATCTTATATCAAGCTCACGTTTAAATAATAATTGAATAATACAGGTATCTTTTTTTAAGGCTTTGCGTAAAAGGTACTTACAGCCTCCAAATTTGGCTGTTAAGTAATTATAAAACTTTACGCTATGAACCCTAAGTACCGTTACCTTTATTTGAGCGTTGGAGCGATCGGACTTATTTTACTGTGCTACCAGATTATAAGTAATTTGCCCGAAGTTGACCCCGTCCGCGTGCTGTTAATTGCGGTGCCCGACATGCTGTTTGTGTTTTTGGCATACAAAACTTATCCGCCCGAGCCTGAATCCAAAAACGGCCGCAGCTTTTCTCACCGAAAGGTGTCCAATTATTAGACGATCAAGAGTTTGCAGCGTTAATTACTGAATTTAATGCGGCTAAATATTACCGGGGTCAAAAAACATTTATACTTTTATATGATTTTCGACCCTGAAACATTTGTATGAATCCCAAGTTTAAGATCCTTTATATTGTGGCAGGCACGCTTGCCCTGGCGTTGATTGTATACCAGCTGTTTACTGACCCCCACTTCACTAACCTTACCCGGCTGATCCTGAATATTTTTATGTGCCTTTTTTTCTATTACCTCGCTTACAAAACTTATCACGAAAAGAAAGACAAGGAGTTGATGTGAAAACGTGGATAACCCACCCGAAAATGTGCATAACACAACACATCTATTTTTTAGTCGCCTGCGTATAACAGCCTAAGTTTAATTGATTTAGGATTTTATTTTTTTTAAGATGAACGCAAAATTTCGCCCCCTGTATTTACTCGTTGGATTTGCAGGCCTTTTCTTTTTGTTTTTCCGGATCGTTGCCGATCTTCAGAACCTTGACCTGGTGCTGGTGATTAGCGTTGCGGTGCCCGACATGCTCTTTTTTTACCTTGCCTATTTAACCTATCCCCCCGAAGCTGACACAGAAAGATATAGGAATTAATAGGATAGTGTCATGTTGCCATTGAAATGACGCCTGGCCTTTACAGCGGATTTTGACTACTTGTAGCTAACCGGATAAAAAATGAGTTTTTGACTGTTGACAAAGGTTGCAGGGCCTGCTTAATGTTATTTAATTTGCTGACAAATTCATGTCAGTAAAACGAATAAAAAAGATGTTAAGGCATTTGATTCGAATTTATGTTAAATAACTGATTGTCAAATATTTAAAATAGGGTTAACATTGAAATATGTTAAGTTGTGTTAACCCTTTTGTGCCATTATGGACGCGCGTTAAGGGTATATCACACTCAGCAATCAAATATTGTTATCATAGGCAAACGGAGTGCAAATTGAAATCCTGGTTATTTTTATGCGATAAAAACGTGTTGACGCGACACTACTGCCGATTATAAATTGGGCATAGTCCTGAATCCTCCTGATAACTGTCGGAAGTCTTGAGTCTTACATCGGAAAAATGCAAAATGGACTTAGAACTTACGAAAAAGGCCTTTTACTTAACACCAGCTATTTTATTTCTCCGGCATATTTGGTGATAACGCGCCAGGTACTGGCGTCCGTGTCAAAAACTGAATTTAGCCCCTGTTCTTCGCCGCCGGGGTCGCCCATAAACTCATCGGCGTCTTTCCAAAAGATTTGTCCCGGAATGGGTCGTGCTGTACCGCCGAACGCCCAAAAGTTTGCGCCGGCGATACCAGGGTTTTTAACTACATTGTTAAAAATAAAATCGTAAAAATGATCGCGGTTATAGGTTGTAGCGCTTAAAGTATACACGTGCAGATCACGCGGCAAACCAAATTCTTCTATTACCAGTGGTTTGTTCAGCTGTTGGGCAATTTTTAGGTGCTTTTGAATATCGCGACTGGCGCTGTCTAAAATAACTTTATAGCTTTTGTTGATAGAAGTGTCCTTAAACCAGCTCCAGTTCTTTGGCCAGATATGGATGGTCAGGTAATCGATGTTCTTGTCAGCATGTATTTTCTGATAAACCGCCATATCAAAATCCGAAGCAATATCCCCCTCACTCCCCGTAGTAAGTAAATGATTTTTGTCGATCGACTTTACCAGCGCTGCCACATGGCTTATCCACTGCTCAAATGCAGGCACGGCGGCTTTTTCCATCGGCCTTGGCTCATTAATAATTTCCCAGGCCATTATTGCAGGATCGTTGGCGTATTTTTTTCCGTTCAGGCTGTTGGTGCGGTTCAATACATACCGGATATAGTTATCCAGCTCGTCCATGCAGGGTTTGCAGCTATAAAACTGGCTGATATACTGCCGCAGCTTATCCCAGCTGTAATAGCCGCCCAGGCTTTTTGGATAGGGCTGCTCGCCATAGCCGTTCCACTTCAGGTATTGGCCGATGCCGCCGCTCCATTCCCAGGTATTGGTAAAGTGCAGCACGGCTTTCATATTGCGTTTAGCCAATTCATTTAACAGGTAGTCAAGTCCAACCATGATATTTTCGTTGAACTTCCCGGCCTGGGGTTGCAGCGTCTTTTCGTTCGGCGTCCTGTACTTGTAGGTGGTGATTCCCTCGGCCCCGACCATTACCCGCAGGTTGGTCACACCGTGCTGCTTTAAAAAATCAAGCTCAGTTTTCAGGCGCTTTTTGCCGGCTTCGCCGTTTGTTGCCAGCAGGCCGCCATACCAGTAATTTGTGCCGATATAGCGATATGGTTTGCTGTCAATTGTAAATCCTGTTCCTTTAACTTTAACAAAGCCCTGCTGTGCAAACGCCGGCAGCGCTATCACCAGGCTTAACACCAGCGCTTTAAATATTTTGTTCACTATGGAAGTTTTGGTTTATAAAAATAAAAAATGGTGTAAGATGTGGTTAATATTGTTTTAACAAAAGATGGCATAAAAGAGGTGAAAATTTAACTTGGCATCCTCAATCGTGAGAGGAGTAATATTCCCGGTTGGCGAGTTCCGTTTCAAGCTCTTCATTCCAAAACCCAAGTTCGTTTACAGCTTTCGCATCGACAAGCAACATTTTGTTTTTCATATCTATAAATTGTTCGTCAGTAAAATTTGAGTTTAGTACAGCATCCTCGCCGTTCTCTAATAATATAGTTTTCAAGAAATCTTCATAAATCATGAAAAACGAAAGCATAGTTTCTATGGAACTATTAAAATAACTCGATGAAAAATAATCTTCATGATCGAGCCATTCCACAGTATCGTTATTAGTTGTATTTATAGCAATCGGATTGCCGCTTCCATCAGCTCCGATAACAACATATTTTTCAAACTCGTCCTGGATGTCATAAATTCGATTCAACGTTTCGATACTATTCGATAATTTATCTCCGGTCTTAAATGATATGTATGGTGCGACATGTTTTGGCAAACCAATCTTGAGAAAATCGATTGTTTGGGGTTTAAGCGAAAAGGAGGATAATTTTTTCAGGTCCAAAGGAAAAATGGGCATTTCTATAGCAAGGCATTTTAACCGATATTCTTCAGGCACCATTCGCTTAAAATATGTATTGAGTAAATTTAATAAATCAACGCGTTTACAAGTATATAAAACAAAAAAAGCCGGCCCCGAAAGGCCGGCAATTCTGCAATTTAGGATATTTGGATTTAAAATTTGCCGAGTTCCTGTACCAGGTCGATCAACTTGTTGGAGTACCCCCACTCATTGTCGTACCAAGATACTACTTTTACAAAATTGTCATTTAAAGCGATACCTGCTTTTGCGTCAAATATCGATGTGCGCGCATCACCTTTAAAATCTTCCGAAACCACTTCGTCTTCGGTATAGCCCAAAATGCCTTTCATGCTGCCTTCTGATGCTTCTTTCATGGCTGCTTTAATATCGGCATAAGTAGCAGGCGTTTTTAAACGCACGGTTAAGTCAACCACGGATACGTCAGGAACCGGAACACGGAATGACATACCGGTTAACTTACCTTTAAGTGCAGGTATAACCAATGCCACAGCTTTAGCTGCGCCGGTTGACGAAGGGATGATGTTTTGATAAGCGCCGCGACCACCTCTCCAATCTTTATGTGAAGGGCCGTCTACTGTTTTTTGCGTGGCAGTAACCGCGTGTATGGTGCTCATTAAGCCCTCTTCGATACCGAATTTATCATTTAATACCTTGGCGATAGGCGCGAGGCAGTTAGTAGTACACGAAGCATTTGAAACAATAGTTTGTTCAGCTTTTAATTCGGTATGGTTAACACCCATTACGAAAGTTGGGGTGTCATCCTTAGCCGGGGCGCTCATTACAACTTTTTTAGCGCCTGCATCGATATGTTTTTGAGCGGTTTCCTGGGTCAGGAATAAACCGGTTGATTCAATTACAACTTCTGCACCTACTTCATTCCATTTAAGGTTGGCTGGATCTTTTTCGGCGGTAACGCGGATAGTTTTACCGTTTACTACCAAATGGCCGCCTTCAACAGCAATAGTGCCTTTAAACTGCCCATGGGTCGAGTCGTATTTAAGCATGTAAGCCATGTAATCAGGCTCAACAAGGTCATTAATACCCACAACTTCAAGGTCGGGTCTTTCCATTGCGGCCCTGAAAGCCAGGCGGCCAATACGGCCGAAGCCGTTAATTCCTATTTTCATGATTTTATTTAATTTTTAACTTGAATAATACGTTAGCAAATTGTTTATAGGTTCCTTAATAATGTTGGCGATCTTAAGATTTGCATCTGCGGCAGCCTCATATAAATGATTTTGAAACCCCGCCGCAACAGAGCCCGCAAAATACAAAAAAGCTTCGGGATGTTCATCATGCAAGGGTAATAAATACGTGTTCACCAATTTGTCAAACCCTTTACGCACAGTTTGTTTAACATAATTGTCTTCCTTGTTTTCGACAAAAAAATCAGCGAACGAACTCAAAAATATCGCGGGTTGTTTTTGGCGATAAACTTTTTCGAGCAGCGTTTTACGGTCGAAATCATATTTTTTTACAAACTTCTTCCGGATTCCTTCCGGAAGCGTTTCGTTCATATATCCTTTTAAAAGCTGCCTGCCCAGCCAGTTGCCCGAACCTTCGTCCGCAAGAATGTACCCCAGGCCGTAGTTATTCGGCTTTACTTTGCGGCCATCATACCAGGCGGCATTTGAACCGCTGCCAACAATGCTGATAATGCCCGGTGTGTCTTTACAGCACGCAATTGCAGCGGCAAGGATATCGTGCTCCACCGACACTTTCCCGAATTTAAAAAAAGTCGAAAGCGCATTTTGCACAGTTGTTTTCAACTCAGGGGAAGAAGCTCCTGCCCCAAAAAAGTAAATACGTTTAATCTCTTCGGCGTGGTGTATCAGGTTGATATTTTTACTGAGCAGTTGAACGATGCTTTTTTCGTCGTTCAGGTACGGATTGATCCCGCCGGTTTTAAAAGAAGCAATTACCTCATCTTTGTCGGCAAGCCTCCATTCGGCGTAGTTCGATCCGCTATAAACAACTGCAATCATTAATTTAATCCAGGTTCGATATCTTGGTTAGTTCTGACATTTCGTTGGCCTCACCTAAATCCTCTCCAAAGGAGAGGACTTCGATGCAGGATGTTTAACTTTTATCTTATAAACCCTACTCCTTTGGAGAGGGGTTGGGATGAGGCGACTTTGCATTAATTTAGATAGATAGAATGTCAGCCATCAGCATCAAATCTTCTTCCAGTTTATATTGGTGCTGCGTAAGGGCCTCTTCAATGCCGGTTATTTTAATGTGATTTGCCTCAAGGCCAACCATCACCTGTGATTTGCCCGCCATCAGCGCGTTAACCGCTGCAAACCCCAGCCGGCTGCCCAGCACCCTGTCAAAAGCCGAAGGGCTTCCGCCACGCTGCAGGTGCCCCAGTATGGTAACCTTTATATCGTAGTTCTTAACTTGCTTCTCAACCACTTTCGCAATGTCATAGGCGCCGCCATGTTTATCACCTTCGGCGACAATAACGATACTCGACGATTTCTTTTTGTTTTGCCCGTTTTTAAGATTTTCGATCAGGTCTTCGATTGCGGTTTCCTTCTCGGGCAGTAAAATAGCTTCCGCTCCGCAGGAAATACCGGCCCGCAGCGCGATTGCCCCGGAGTCGCGGCCCATCACCTCGATAAAAAATAAGCGATCATGCGCATCAGCCGTGTCCCGTATTTTGTCGATCGCTTCGATAACCGTATTGGTTGCGGTGTCAAACCCGAGTGTATAAGTTGATCCGTAAAGATCGTTATCGATTGTGCCGGGGACACCGATGACGGCGATATCCGGGTATTTTTGCGAAAACCGGAGCGCCCCTGTAAAGGTGCCGTCTCCACCGATCACGACAAGACCATCAAGTCCGTGTTTTTTTGCATTTTGATAGGCAGTCTCCATGCCTTCATCTGTGCGGAAGGGCAGGCAACGGGCGGTTTTTAAAACAGTACCGCCAAGATTTAAAATATTACTTACCGAACGCCTGTCCATTTGGTACATGTCGCCGTCGATAAGTCCCTGGTAACCTCTGCGTATGCCTGTAACGTCTATCCCGTGATAAATTGCGGTCCTTACTACCGAGCGTATGCAGGGATTCATCCCCGGTGCATCGCCGCCTGAAGTAAGCACCCCAAGTTTTGAAATTTTAGGCATTTAATATAAAAAATTTTTCGGCACGAATATAGTGTGTAAAAATTACACCATTAAATTTAATTTATTTTTTTTACATTAGCGCTTGACCAGTAAAATTAATTATTAAACCTAAAATTATCGAAGTTTGGAAGTAAAACTACCGACATTCGACTCAGTTTTCTCAGTCGATTGTGTGATATTTGGTTTTGAAGCAGGCGAGCTGAAAATATTACTCATCGAGCGGAACGAGGAGCCTTATAAGGATTGGCTTGCATTGCCCGGGTATATTGTGGAGCAGGATGAGAGTATTGATGATGCAGCCGAACGTATCCTTTATGAGCTCACCGGTTTGCGGGACCTGCACATGCAGCAGTTCCACACTTTTGGCGAGGTAAACCGCCACCCGCAGGGGCGCGTTATAACCGTAGCGTATTATGCGCTTATCCGGATAAACGGACAAAAAGAACTAAGACCGGTTACGCAATATGCGCGAAAAGCCTTCTGGCACCCGGTGAATGATCTGCCCAAACTGGCGTTTGACCATACGGCTATCTTTCAAACTGCGTTTAACAAAATCAGGAGGCGATTAAATTACCAGCCTATTGCTTTTGAGTTGCTTCCCGAAAAATTTACATTGACCCAGTTACAGTCACTTTACGAAGCCGTTGAGAACCGGAAACTGGACAAAAGAAACTTCCGCAAAAAGATGCTCAGTTACGGATTTTTAAAGGAGCTGGACGAAAAGCAAAAAGGCGTTTCCTATCGGGCTGCTAAACTTTATAAGTTTGACCGCCGCAAGTATGCCAAGATATTTCATAGCGAAATGAGCGCGGAGAAATAGTTAGCAGATATCAGTTTGCAGTGGGCAGCGGCCAGTTTCCAGTAAAAACGAAAAAGAGCCATGGTTAATCGCCATAACTCTTTTTTTGTGGTCGACTTAGCCTATTAACTGCCAACCGCAAACTGGCAACTGCTAACTACGCATGTTGCGCCAATTCCAAATGGAATTTCACAAGGTTGTCTATGGGCGAGCGGATAATGTTGCCCAATACCATGCCGTTTTCCGCAACTAATTCCTCCAATACGTTGCGGAAGTTATAGCCGACAGAGCCGATACAATTGAACGAATATTTTTGATAATCCGGGTAGTGTGTTACCAGGTTGCGGAAGAAATCTTCAAACGAGGTACGAACAATATTGCGCGAATATTCCAGGTGTACCGGGCTATCGTAAACAAATTTGCTAAAGCTGGCGCAAAAGCGGTTAGCACGCGGCTGGGTGTAAACAATCTCGTTAATATCGTCGGGGGTAAGCTTATATGTTTCCCAAAAAATTTCGCGAACGGCTTCAGGCATGTAGCCTCTTAAATAGTCGATCAATAATTTTTTGCCGATATAGCAGCCGCTGCCTTCGTCGCCAAGGATGTAGGCGCCGGAGTCAATATTGTGCGTAACCGTTTTGCCATCGTAAAGGCAGGTGTTTGTTCCGGTACCTAATATAGCGGCAAAGCCTTCGTTATGGCCAAGTAAAGCACGTGCGGCGGCCAAAAGGTCGTGCCCGATGAACACTTTTGCTTTGGTAAATACAGCCTGCATTGCTTCCTGAACAATTTTACGCATATCATCCGTTGAGCAGCCTGCACCATAATAATTCACCTCGGTAATTTCATCCCGCTGCAAATCGGTAGGCAAAGTTTCGTCCAATGATTTAATGATGTAATCCTTAGGGGCAAAATACGGGTTATAACCTTCGGTGTTGAAATACACCTTTTTACCTTCTTCGGTAACGAGGCACCAATTGGTTTTAGTAGAGCCACCGTCAGCAATAATGATCATAAAATAAGTTTATATTTTGGAAAAATTTCGTAAAAGTATGATTTACTTATTGTAAAAAAAACACTTTGTAATTTAAAAAAGTAAAATTCTGTTTTTTAGGCAGATATTTAATTTTCCATGCCTTAAAATAAATGCCATCCGGTACTCAGTGAGCCTTTTACGCGGCGCTTGAAATATTGCCGCTACCAGCCTCCGGCTGGTAAAATCCAACGACTATAAAAAGTAACCGGGAGTATAATTAATGCAATTATATATATTATTTATTAAAAAAATGAGCGGTCGTACCTTTCGACCCACAACTGTTTTCGCATCACAAACCATTTACGGTTTTTATTTGTTGCGCCTTAAACCATGGATATTCAAATTCATCAAAAAAATTTGAGTATGGCTGCGATTGCCGCTTTGTTTTTTCCTGTTTTTCGTTTTGAGCGGAAATTGTCAATACTTTGCAGCCGGGATATGAAAATAATAACGAATGAATGATTTTTCTTCAAAGCGTCAATTAAAAACACACTAAGATTTGAAAATTTTAACTAAAATTTACCTGGTCGCTTTGCTGCTGGTTGTTTGTAGCAAAATAAGCGCACAAATCACGTATCAGCAATTTACCATCGGAGCAGGCGCAGGAGCGGCCACCGCTTATGCGGGTGCTGACCTGCCCCAAACCAAAGCCGCTTTTTACGCCGGCGCCTGTTACTACCCGGTGCCGGTTTTTAATTTTGGATTAGAGGCACAAAGCGGAACCTTGTCAGGCATGCCGGCGCCGGGCAGCCACGACCTGAAAAATTTTAGCAACAGTTATAAAACGCTCATCCTTGATGCTAACCTTTACCTGGGTGTTTTTTTTAACGGGCAGCAAAATGGCTTTCTTAATTTTATCCGAAATTTTTACGGCGGCGTTGGGTATGGAGTGATGTTCGATAACATCGATAATGTGAACCTTGCAAACCCCGGCACCACCAATAACCTTACTAACACGCTGAAAGTAATATCCTTTAAAAGCGGCTACGAATTCAACATTCTTAAGAACAGCGATAACGAGCCGCTTTTAAAAGCTGATCTTTCGACGCGGCTTTATTACGTCAACGGCAAGGGGCTCGACGGCTATTACGAGCGCTTTGCCAAATCCCATAGTTTTTACACCTGCTATGCCATTGGGTTAAAATATACTTTTGTCATGAAGACCTCGTACACAAAAGGCTATAAAAAATACGACTGAGATTGCTTGTGCCGGAATTTTGCCCGAATATTAACAACCGGTGGATAATGTTAAACAATGGGTTGCCATTTTTTTAAGATTTTTGCATCTTTGCAGCGTTATTTCAAGTCGACGGTCGTGCGCCAAAAGTCTAAAGAAGTGTTTAGCTAATGACCCGCGACGATTAACCAATGATTAACAAAAGGTCTCATAGCTCAGCTGGATAGAGCAACAGATTTCTAATCTGTCGGTCTCAGGTTCGAATCCTGATGAGATCACCAGGAAAGTCAAAAGCTTCAAGGCGAAAGTCTTGAGGCTTTTTGTTTAATTATAGCGATAATTATTCAGGTGTTCATTTTTGAACACTGATCCCTTTTTGTACTTTAAATAGATGGCTTTAATGTATTGAAAATAAACTATCTATGCAAATTAGATAAACAATCAATTCAATCAAAATCACCCCAAAAGCGTTCATTTTCGTTCAAAAATGAACACAACTAATAGTTAAAAAGATTGTCTATCCCTGGAAAAAGTTGACGCTATAAGGATTGGGCCCAATCAAATGCGCGTTTTAAAACCCTTTAAAACGGGGCGCAAATCATTCCTGAAACACCCTTAAACACATGCGGATCGGGTACAAAAAGGGTGCAAACGGCACCGAAAAAAATTTTTAAAAGAAAAAAAAACGTTCATTTTTGTTCAAGTGATGAACGCTTTTTTCACGTCCCTGTTTTTGATGCGAAAGGAATTGATCACAGGCGACAGTGATTATTTTGATATTGTTCATTTGACGGTACAGCTTATCAAGAGTGGGGAATTGACATTGCGCCCCTGTTATATTAACCCTAACAAGCTTTTGGCGGGGTGCGCAATATTAAAACCCCGTCAGTCGTTTAGGCACTACATCAACAATAATCCTTCACCTGATAAACATATCTTTAACTGTTGCGTTTAGTATGGATAAAGAGCTATAAATTTCGCCAAATCTTTTTAATATTGGCAGCAGGAAATCACAATGAGTAAAGTATTTACGATTACGGAGGGTTTGGAGAACATGGGCGCCTTGCGCACCGGTGGCCAGGGTTCGGTTTACAAAGGCCGCCGTATGGGGCCTATTATCAGCGCGGTTAAATTGCTGCCCACGCCCATACATACTGCAGATAATGACGACAAAAACTTCCGTAACTTTCAGAATGAAGTTGCCAAGCTCAAGGCAGTGAACGAACACCCGAATCCCAATGTGGTGAAGATATTGAGCTCGGGCTTAACAGAGAGCGGATCATTCCCTTATATCGAGATGGAGTTTATAGAGGGGCCCGACCTGGAGGAACTGCTTAAACCGCCGCACGACCCGGTTTTTACCATTAAGGAAGTTTTAAAGCTGGCCGATCATTTGGCCAACGCGCTGTCGCACTGCCACATGGTAGGCGTAAAGCATGGCGATATCAAAAGCAACAATGTAAAATACAATATTTATTCGGGCAATTATGTGCTGCTGGATTTCGGACTGGCTATCATGTCTGACGAGCAGCGCCGCACCAGCATGCGTCACGCCGGGGCCATCGAATTTATGGCGCCTGAGCAGAACAGCGGGGCCATGCACATGGCGACGGATATTTACAGTTATGGCATTATTTTGTACGAGCTGCTTGCCGGCCAGGTGCCGTTCCCGCTTCATGATAACGGCGAAACATCGCGCAACGCGGTAATGATTGCCCACATGGAGTCAGCCGTACCCGACGTGCTGGAACTGCGAAAAAAGAACCTGCCCACAGGCTGGTCAAAACAAAAGCGGGAATTGGAAATGCGCGTGCCGCAATGGCTGCTGAAACTGATAAGCACCTGCCTGGAAAAAGAACCCGAAAAACGTTACGCCAGCGGGATGGCCCTGCAGGATGCACTGTTTGAGGGTAGCGTTTCAATGGAACAGCAGCCTGTTGCAATGGATTTGCCCAAGAAAAATATAGCGGTCGCCGAAAGCGATTCGTCCTGGAAGGCTGCGGATGCGGCTTACTATGACAGCACAAAAATGCGCATCTCGAAACCGCTGTTTTTTGCTTTGATGGGCTTGTTCGCACTTTCGCTGGTTACCTGTGGTTACCTGCTTTTTGACCAGGCGCGCACAACGCTGCCGGTTGAAAGTACTCCAGTTGACACGACAGCCAAAAAAAGTCCTGACACAACCCAAAAGCCGGCCCCCCCGCAAACGAATTATGTTGACAGGCGGAAAGCCGCTGATTCGGTTATTCAGCAGACGATAGACGACGCCAACAAAAGCGACAATAAAAAGGCTGCGGAACAGCCGAAGACGGATAGCACCGGCACTCCGGCGGATACTTCAAAACAGCCTAATAATTAACCGCCGGAAAGTATTAATTTTAACAAACAACTTTTTCGGATATACTGTTCAATGGTAAATTTTCAACCCGCTCAATAGTACATGGATCAAAAAGCTTCGTTATGGCAACGGCTCGGCATACAGGATTGGTTTTTGACCAACGAACGCTCACCGGGCAAAAAAAGGCAGCAAACACTTACTCCCGACGATGTTTATAATTATGTGATATCCAAATTCAACGATTCGGTGCGCGAATTGTCCTTTGCCGACAGGGTTGTATTTTACCACGAATATATCATCAGCTTTAATGCGGCCGATTATGCATCGTTTTTGAACAACCGGCAGGGTATTTTTGGGCTGATTGTTAATGAGATCGTCAACAAATTTTACGAAACCCTTAAGCAATACCGGGCCGCAGGAAAAACGGTAAAGCCATCCAGCTCGAAATGGGTTTTCAGGCTCGTTTCGCACCCCGACTATGAGCCCGGCGATATTGGTTTTATAGGCAAGCTGATGCCCGGCAATACGCAAAAGGAAGAAAACCTGAAAGTGACCTTTATTCCCCGCCAAACCGGCATTGCCCAAACGTTTGATGTGAGCCAGGATATTTTAAAGGGCTTTAATTATTACAGCGAGGGTTACTATGAAATACCCTATGATGAAAGGCTGGAAACGGAAGAGGAAAAGAGCGCCAATCCTAACCAAAAATATTACGCCCGGTTTGAGACCATTTTGCCCGAAAAACAATTTGCCGGCAAAAAAGTGGAGTTTTTGATGCTTGACAACGAGATCGTGATATCGGGCAATGATGAAACGCGCGACGAGCGAAATCTTTTTCGCATTCCGACTGATTGGGTGAATACGCCCCATTTGCAAATAAGATATAATAAGTCCGACGGTAAATTCTACCTGGCCTCTTTCGGTGAGAAAACTGTGCTGAATGAGAATGAGGTAGCCCAAAGCAACGTCAATGCACCGCAATGGGTGGAATTGCCGGTCAATTCAAAAATATTACTGAACGGAATAGTGGGTGTAAATATCTTTAAAACATAAGCGCGATGTACCAGTTGTTATCATTCGGATTATTGGGCGCAGCCGTTTTGCTGCTGATAACACATTTTGTTGAAATAAAAACCCCCCGCAAACCAAATGAGTGACAATGTTTATGGCATAACCGACCAGGGCAGGCATCGTCAGAACAACGAAGACGCCTTTATTGCGGAGCTAAGCGGCAACGGCCGGTATATTATTTCGTGTGTTATTGATGGGGTAGGCGGATACTCCGGGGGTGAAATAGCCGCCGCAATTGCGCGTGAAACTATTTTGCAGCGCTTGTCGGGCCTTTCGGGCGAGGTGATCCCCCGGCTGACAGACGCCTTTGCCGCAGCCAACGAAAAGATTTGGCAGGAGCGGCAATCCGTTAAGGAGCATAGCAAAATGGCTTGTGTCCTCACGCTGGCTGTCGCCGATCTTGCATCGAACCAGTTTTACTATGCACACCTCGGCGATACCAGGCTTTACCTTTTCAGGGATGGATCCCTTGTAAAAATATCGCACGACCAATCTTTTGTAGGTTTTTTAGAAGATTCTGGCCGGCTCTCTGAAAGCGAGGGCATGAAGCACCCCAAACGCAACGAGATTGATAAAGCGCTGGGTTTTAAAATGAATATTGGCAGCGGTGATGACATCGAAACAGGAGCTTCGCCTTTTTTGCCGGGCGACATGTTGTTGCTTTGCAGCGACGGGCTTACCGATATGATAGATAAAGGGACAATAACCGCTGCACTGAACGGCGGTCGTTCTTTAAAATCCGTTGGTGAAAAATTGGTCGAGGCCGCTAATGATGCCGGCGGCCGGGATAATATTACGGTGGTGCTGGTTAAAAACGATAAAGCACAACAACAACATGCCGTTACAAAGCCGGCTGAAAATGCCCAATCAGAAAAAACGAAAATAGTGGCTGAACAACGTCGTCAGTCTCCTGTCGCAAATATGGTAACCGAAAAGCGCCCGGTAAAAACCTATAAGGGCTGGGCTATTTTCCTTTTATTGGTGGTTATTGGCCTGGCTGCTTTCTGCCTGTGGCAGTATACCACCTACGGGGGCCGTCGCGAAAGCGGCGCTGTACCCTTAACGGATAATACAAAAACGTCGCCGCCCCGGCAACGCAATGCGCAGGAGATCAAACTGCAAAATGCCATTGACAATAGCAAAGGAAAATTATTATTGCTGAGTGATACGGCATTCAAAAGCCCGGTAATTATCAGCCAGTCAATAGTGATCAGCCGCGACAGCCTCGACATAAAGGCGAAGGGAAATATCACCTTTAAAAGCGACTCGGGATTTAAACGGCCTGCATTTGTGGTATCTTCGGGTATAAGGAGCGTGGTACTTGACAGCTTGTCGTTCCTGGGATTCGATGTCGCTATTTCCAGTCACGACCAGGCTTTGCAATTAAAAAATGTACGTTTCCAGGACTGCACCATCCCGGTGTTAAACAACTATATGTTACCTGGTAAAAAGTACGTCAACGGGGGCGCTGTAGCCCCCTTATTTAAGGCCGATTCCCTGCCAAAGACTAAATAAGCTATGGGAAAAGAACAGCCAATATCTCCCTCACGAAAAAAGGAACGTCTGTTTATCTTTCTTATAGCCGCAGTATTGCTGGTTCTTTTTGGTCGGCTTTTCATGGTGCAGCAGGATAGCTTTGCTGACGTGGACAAACGGCTTAAGGATGGCACCATGGTTAATCTTAACGCCAGGGACCCGGCCCGGCGCCTGGCGGAAATGCTGCAGAAAGGCTACTATTTTGACGACCAGCGCGACATTGACCTGGTAGAAAAAACAATTGCTGCGGGCCTGGCAGGGGGGGTGAAATTCGATAATATCGGCGAATTGAATAAAAAACGGTTCAATGTCAACGCTGATGATGCCTTTGCCGATGGCGGGCAATCGTTTAAGCAAAGGGTTGCCGTTTCAAGGACGACATTGGGTTACACAGGGGATGATTCCACGCGGTTTGAACAGGAACGGAGGTCGCCGCCGCCTTTTCCTGCTACAGCTGATATCGGGATGGGCGGCCCATCAATCAGCGGTGCAGTTTTAGATAAAGGCCAGGCCGTTAGCGGCGTTTTGGTCAGGCTGCAGCTGATCCTCCCGCAGGACAGCCTTTTTAGCGATGAAGAAGTTGACCTGACAAAAAAGGTCGTCCAAAAAAGCGCCTCGTTTACCAAAACATTTACCCCCGATTCAGCCAAAAAACTACACCTGCAATCGCTGATAGCCTTTGCTCGGACGGATGAAAGCGGGAAATATTCATTTAACAACTTGCCTGCGGGCAGGGCGTTTGAACTGCTTCCGCTGCAACCGGGCTACCAATTTGGCAGAACCCAGGGCACCGAGGACCTGGATGATGACGCTACTTTCGACTTTCACCGGGCGGCCCATGATATCAGGCTGCTGTCAACCAGGGATTTTAATATCATCAGGAAAGAAAAATCAATTATCATTCGCACGCCGCATGAGTTTGAGTATTGGTACTGGGTGATTATAGCAGGTTTTTTTGGCGGGTTTTTCATTATCCACCTTATATTAAGCATTCGTTTTTCGGAAGCTGATCAACTCATCCTGCCGATGGTGATGCTGCTGACCGGTATTTCATTTTTAACCCTGCTTAGCCTGCAGGACCCTTTGCGCGACCGTTTTTTTGCCAAAGACTCGCTGGAGTACCTGGCAATCGGTTTTATCAGCATGATTGCTATACTGTTTTTTAACCTGCGCCGCTTTAATGCCGATTCGGGTTTTTACCGGATGTTCGTATTCAAAAACAACGAGAAGGCAGCCAACGGCTGGCCATGGATAGCGGCCGCATTGGTGCTATTGTTTTTAACCATCCGGTTTGGTACCGGACCCGAGGGCAGCGGCGTGAAAGTTAACCTGTTTATCTTTCAGCCCAGCGAGATTGTGAAATACCTGGTGATCCTGTTTTTGGCCGGTTTTTTTGCCGTAAATGAACGGTTCATCAGCGAATATGCCAGCTGGCGCAAACGCTGGTCGTTCTTTTCTTTCGCTTTACTGGCCATCGGCGCCGCGCTGATGCTATTTTTGATCCTCGGCGATTTGGGCCCGGCAATGATCATCTGCTTCACTTTTATTATCCTGTTCTCCTTTTCGCGCGGCGACTTTATGCCGATGATCATGTCGGTAGTTTTTTATGTCTTGATAACCTGGATATTTAAAAACGTATGGCTTTCGGCGGTCTTATCAGTTGCTTTTTTGCTTTTATTATGGATTTCCGCCCGCAAACGCCTGAGCGAATCGGCAATTATGGCGGTCGTAGTGATTGCGGCTTTTATGACACTGGACAAGGTGCCGCACCTGGAAAAATTATTCCCGGGGCCGGTACAACGGCTGATCGAACGTAAGGCCATCTGGCAGGACCCCTGGAATAATGAAGTGTATGGCGGCGACCAGGTGGCGAACGGCCTGTGGGCCATGTCAGGCGGTGGCGTTGCCGGCCAGGGCGTGGGCGAAACATTTGCTAAAACTATTCCCGAGGCACATACCGATATGATCCTTCCCGCCATTGGCGAAAACTTTGGGTGGGCGGGCATTGTCTGCATATTTATTATGTTCCTGTTTTATTTGCACAGGTCAATCATCATTGGCCGCCAAACGGGTACGCCATTTTTATTTTACCTGTGTGCCGGTATCGGGATATGTACCTTTGTTCAATTCCTGCTTATCGCAGGCGGCTCCACAGGGGCGTTGCCTTTGTCGGGGGTGGCTTTGCCGTTTGAAAGCTACGGGGGATCATCCCTTGTGGCGAATTTCATTGCCGCAGGGTTTCTTTTGTCGGTCTCCCGGGTTAAGGGAACGCAAATTCAAATGGCCTACCTTACCAAACAGCAGGACAAAAACCTGGTGCCGGCTTTGCTGGCGGCTTCTATCGGGTTGATATTACTGGCTGTTAATGTGTCGAGTTATTTGTTCGATAACCAGAAATGGGTGGTTAAACCTGCGCTGGTGGCCGATAAAAGCGGGGCACGTATGTTTAGCTATAATCCGCGGATAGCCATCCTGATGAATAAGCTGGAAGCCGGCACAATTTACGATCGCAACGGGCTGGTGCTTGCAACAAGCAACCCCAACCTGATCGGTAAACAAAAGGCGCTGCTTAATAATGCCGGCGCAGGAAATTATGACCTGGATTCGGCCATGCACAAACGTTTAACGCGGTATTATCCCTTCCAGGATCAATTGTTCTTTTGGATCGGCGATGCCAATACCATGGTTTTTGACGGCGGCACGAACGGCTATTTTGCTGAATATGAGCATGCGGCCGAGCTGCGCGGGTTTAAAATGCCCATATCCAATTATACCGTAAAGGCATCGCACTACCAGGAAGACCGCTTTTTGCCGCGCGGCGTAAAGGAAATGACCGTGGCCAAAAAAGATTACAGCGCTATTGCGCCCTTGCTGCTGGCCGGCATAAACAGCGAGGCGGTAGCGGCTTTTAAAAGCAAAAACCGCGACGTGCAATTAACCATCGACGCAGGCCTGCAAACCAATATTGAAAAAGCAATCGCTGCGGATACGGCGGTCAATTATAAAAGGGTTTCGGTGGTGATTATGGATTCTGCTACGGGTGACGTACTTGTTTCCACCCAATACCCCCTTCCGCCTGTGCGCAACTGGGACCTGCTGACAATGAGCGCCCAGGACCAAAACAAGCTGTCGCAGTGGGTAACAACCAGCGACCTGGGCTTTACCTACGCTACGCAACCCGGATCAACGGCGAAAGTGCTTACCGCAATGGCGTCTTTCAATAAACTTGGCGCGGATGCGACAAAGGTGACCTATCACGTAAGCATGGAAGAACGTATACGCACTAAAGGGGTAGAGCCGGATGAAACCGGCACGATTACGCTGGAACAGGCTATCGTGCATTCCAACAACGTTTATTTTATAAAGCTGGCAAACCAGCAGCATTTGCAGGAAGATATGGCTACTTTGTACCTGAAAGTGGGTATGTTCCTGCATGGCGTAGGCGGTTATTTTTATGAAAAAAAGCCCGGCAATACAGATCCGGATCAGCAGGAAAAATGGCGGGAATTTTGGCGCAAAACCGAATTTAACACCAAACCGGCCTACGACCCCAATAACATACATAAAACCCGCGCTAAAGGCATTTCGGGAATGGCCTGGGGCCAGGGCGAGTTGATTGCTACACCCGCTGCCGTTGCAAGGCTGGCAGCAGGCGTGGCCAACAACGGCACTTTAATGCAAAGCCGGTTTGCGCTGAAGATAAATGATACGGTTGTCGGTACAAAAACATCCGAAAAGCTAACCGACCCGGCATATGCGGCACTGCTGAAGCAATACATGATTGAGCAAAGCGCACCCAAGGCGCCCATTTTAAACCTGGCCGTGGCAGGAAAAACCGGTACACCCGAGCGCATCTGGAAAGGGCAAAGCATTAACGATGGCTGGTATGTATTTTTTGCGCCAAACCCGAAAAATACCGGTTATACGGTCACTTGTGTCCGGGTTGAAAAAACAAAAGGCTCTTCGGATGCCGTACACATGGCAGGGCGGGACGTGATACCTTATTTACTAAAAATGGGGTATATAAAAAGCATAACACCGGTGAAAACTGATGAAGGGGATCAAAGCGATCAAACAGACCAGGCGCCGCCGGCAGAGCCGGCAGACACAACCGGAAATTGATGAGCAATAAGAACCATGGACCGGCGATGAAGAATCCGGGAGGATTGACGATGACAGGGTTGTTGCTGCAAACATTTTTTTACTTTGACGCTTGATTCTAAAACATAAACAATCGAATGTTCAACCTATTTAAAAACGACGAAAAAAACCAGCCGGCAGATGTTAAAGCCGCACGCGCCGCTATTTTAAAAGCGGTTAAACAAGAGTTGCAAAAAGCAGAAGGCGGAGAGGGCAGAAATATAAGGGGGATCGACTTGTTTATTGCAGCGCCTGACAGCGAGAAACATGTTTATGAAGCTGCCGTTTACGCTGACGAGCCTGGCCGGTTTAAAAATGAGGTGCAAAAGATAGCAGACGATTATGCCCTCGACTTACCGTCTACGTGGACGCTGGAGACCAGTCATCTTGCCGAATTACCGCTTGAGGCCATACGGATAAAAGGCGCAGACGCGGCTTTATTTATCCGCACCAGGGATAACACCATCAAAAAATCGGCGACGGCTTTTATTAATGTTTTGAGCGGCGAGGCTGAACAGAAAACATACCAGATAGATTCGGGCGGCGGTAAGATCAATATCGGGCGTGATAAAAACGTGCAAACAGCCGATGGATTTTTCAGGCTTAACCAGATCGCCTTTCCGGGAGAGATCAATAATAATATCAACAAATATATCAGCCGCCAGCATGCGCACATCGAGTGGAACAATGATACTGGTAGCTTTATGCTCTACGCCGACGAAGGCGGTGTGCCGCCCGGTAACAAAATAAAGGTGAGAGCTGGGGCGAGCGAAGTATTAAATAAGCTCATCTCCACGCAGATCGGCCACCGCCTGGATGAAGGCGACCAGGTGATCCTTGGCGAGGGCGCCGTGATTGTATTTACCTATAAAGAGCCGCAAAAGGCAAAACCGTGAGCAAAGTTTTTTCGATAACCGAAGGTTTGGAGAACCTGGGCGCGTTGCGCACCGGCGGGCAGGGCTCGGTGTATAAAGGGCGCCGGACGGGGTCTATCATCACTGCCGTTAAATTGCTTCCCACGCCCATCCATGCCGAGGATAGTAACGATAAAAACTTTCACAATTTTCAAAACGAGGTCGCAAAGCTCAAAAAGGTTAATGAGCAGCCAAATCCAAACATCGTAAAAATACTCAGCTCGGGCCTTACCGAAAGCGGTGGCTTTCCGTACATCGAAATGGAGTTTATAGAAGGGCCTGATTTAGAAGAATTACTGGACGCGCCCCATGATCAAATATTCACGGTTAAAGAGGTATTGAAAGTTGCCGACCAGCTTGCCAATGCGCTTGCCCATTGCCACCTGGCAGGGGTAAAGCACGGTGATGTAAAAAGCAATAACGTAAAGTACAATATCAACACCGGCAATTATGTACTGCTTGATTTTGGCATGGCCATCATGTCTGACGAACAGCGCCGCACCAGCATGCGCCATGCGGGCGCAATAGAGTTTATGGCCCCGGAGCAAAATACCGGCGCGATGTATTTGCAAACCGATATTTACAGCTTCGGCATCGTGCTTTACGAACTGCTGGCCGGCCAGGTGCCCTTCCCATTGAATGACGGCGGCGAGACCTCCCGGAACGCAGTTATGATCAGTCACATGGAATCGCCGGTGCCTGATGTGATGGAGTTCAGACGGTGGAATATCCCCTTAACCTGGCCTGACGAAAAAAAGGAACTGGAGATGCGCGTGCCGGAACGGTTGCTGCAAGTGATCAGTACCTGCCTGCAGAAAGACCCTGAGAAACGCTATCCCAATGGCATGGCCCTGCAGGAAGCACTTTACCTAAGCACCATTGAGCAGGAAAATTATGTAGCCGGCGCACAAAGCCTTGAAGCTTTAAAGACCCGAAATGAGGCTTTAACGGCTCAATTATTGGATTTAAGGGCAAAAGAAGCTAACGACGCACTGTTTTTGAAGATACCTAAGCGCCTCATCTTCGGGTTGGTGATTCTATTGATTGCCCTGCTTGCTTTCGGAAGCTATGGCATATTTAAAAAACCGACGGTAAAAGTAAAAGTTGTTGTAAAAAGGGATACGATCTTTAAAATTAAAAGAGTTTTCGTGCCCGATACGGTCGGCCGGGGATACCGTTTAAGGCAACAGCGTCTGCAGGATTCTATTAACGCTACGGGTACTATTCCTCACAAAAAAAAGCGGAAGAAGTTTTTGGGACTTTTTTAGCGGATGCAGAATAATTTGTGTATATCGTTAACTAATTGTAACTTAATTGCTTAAACCAGGCCAATTAAGTTACCTATGTACCCTACGCCAAAGATCAAACAAATTTGGAAGAACTGTGTGAACCTGCAGGTGGCGCACCCGCTTGGCTATTTCAGGCCGACAACCGTACACGAGGTTATTGAGATCATCAAAACGGCGGAAGAAAAAAGCTATAAAGTAAAAGCTGTAGGGTCGGGGCATTCCTTTTCGGATGTGGCTTTAACGCGTGATTATCTCATCGATACCCATGGGCTGAACAAAGTATTGCCGGTTGGCAGATTATCATTAAAACCAACTGTCGAGCCGCGTAATTTATTTTTTACCGAATGCGGTATACTCATCCACGAGCTGAATGCCGCTTTGGATGCTGAAAATAAAGCGTTGCCGAACATGGGCGCCTACACCGGGCAAACCATTATCGGGGCTATTTCAACCTCGACGCATGGTTCGGGCATCACACTCGGCCCGTTGGCCAGCATGGTTGAAGCGATTATCCTGGTTGGTGAAGCCGGTGAAGTTTTTCAGATCGAACGCACGGCAGGCATTTCTTCAGGGCCGATCGCCATCGAAGGCGTATCGGTTAAGTTCATCCGGGATGATGCGTATTTTCTATCGTCGGTGATCAGTATTGGCTGTTTGGGCGTTGTTTACGCCGTTGTATTGAACGTTTGCGATAGCTACCTCCTGAGAGAAGACCGGATATTCAGCAATTGGGATTCGGTGAAGCAAAAACTTCAGCAAGGGGATATTCTCAGGCAAAACCGGCACCTTGAAGTGCTCATCAACCCCTATGAACTGCCGGGCAAAGAAAAACATTCCTGCCTGATTACACAGCGAAACATTTGCCCGCCGGATACTAAAACCAATTGGTTCAGGCTGCATAGGGCCGTACTGTATACCATTATTGGCTGGTTTGTGCCCGACTTTGTAATGAATTCCGTTCTTCGCTTTCTCTTTAATACTTTTCCAAAACTTACGCCGGCTATTATTCAAACTTCATTAAAAACGCTTCGCGATGGGTGCTACATTGACAAGAGCTTTAAGGTGCTCGATTTGGGCAAAGCCAACAATATTTCTGCATATTCAACCGAGATTGCCTTTCCATCCAATCAATACATCAATGCAGTAGATGCTTTGTTTGGGCTTTTTGAAAAAATTGCGCATGATGGCGGTCAATACATTACTTCGCCGTTTTCGCTGCGGTTTGTTAAGAGTTCTGATCATTATTTGTCCATGCAATACGGCGAACCGGGCGATTTTGTGTGCATGATCGAGTTCCCCGTGTTGAACGGTACAGTAGGGGGGATTGAAATACTGGCGCGTATAGAAGCCGAAATGTACAAGTTTGGCGGCATTCCGCACTGGGGACAATACAACCATGCGGGTATCGGTGATGAAACGCTCAGCGCGCTCTACCCGAAATTTGGCGCCTGGATGGAGGTTTACCGTAAACTTTGCCCTAATGGCACTTTTCAGAATGATTTTACTGAAAGATGCCGTATCATTTCCTGACGTGATTTAATAGCTTTTACCTTAATATTTTAATCCGTTCCGCCATGAAAAAACACCTTATCCTACGCAAGGCTATACTATTAAGTGTATGTGCCAGTATTTTAGCCCTGTCATCCTGTAATCTCGAAAAAGGTATTCAAACAGACATCGACAGCCTGAGTTTTACCCGGGCGATTAACAAGTTAAACCCGCCATTAGACAGCCTTGGCAGGCGGTTTACGGGTAACGCGGTAATGGGCGTTAGCGACAGCTCAAAAAAGGCGCTCAATAACATAATGCTTAATGTGAACAATGCATTGGCGCAACTCAAACTCGACCCGGAGGTAAAGAAGCTTTTAATGGCCATAAGCACCATCGGCGATACTACGAGTATGCAGCTAACCAAGGTGGGTAATTCGCTTCACTGGCAAATTGGCAAGTTAAGCGGCGACCTCAATGGTACGTTGAAAAAGCTTACTGCTTCCCTGGATACCGATGCTAAGAAAATGGTGAATGATATCATCCAGAGCGCCCTCAATTCAGCAAGTTCAAACGCTTCAAGGGCAAAAATCGATACCCTTGTTTCCACCTTACTTGATAAAAATACTGATGCCAAAGCGCAAAAACTCGTCAGCAGCGCTTTGCAGCCGACAATCGATACGCTGTCCAATAGGATCGACCGGATCGTGCATAAAGATGTGCCGTTTATTCAAAAGCAGGCCGGCCTGTTATTGGCCATAGTGGGCGCCATAGCGCTGGCGATTATCGGTTTTGTTTGGTACGAAAGAAGCAGGTACTCCCGGCTGGTTAAAATACTTACGTTCCAGATTGATAAAATACAAAACAAAGATGTTTACAACGAACTGACCGATAACATCAGCTCCCAAAGTAAAAATGAAGACCTGGAGCCATTATTGAGAAAGACTTTAGCGAACCAGGGGATTAACCATTAGTCAAAAGTCGAAAGTCTTAAGTCGAAAGTCAAAAAAAAGAAACCGACTCCCGACTTCGGACTTAAGACTTTCGACTTCATACTTACTTCCTGTCCATCAAAATCATTTCATCCGCCCGGCTGGCATCATCGTTCCAGCGCATTAAACACGTTTCGGCGATAGCCTTCTCGCCGTCTTTTACCAGGTGCAAATAGGTATAGGTTTTGTCCGGCCTGATATCGGCGGCGTCCGTTTCAAAAACAGGTATCCAGGTGCCGGTGTTATAATAACGCCTGGATTTATGGCCACTATCTTTTTGTTCCGGGTCGTGCGTGTGCCCGAAAGTGGCCACTTCAACGCCGGGGTATTTATCAAAAGCAGCCTGCGCATTTTTAAACAGGCTTCCGGGTGAGCTCAGCTGGAGCATCGAAAACAGGCGACTCAAAAAATAAGATAAAATTAAAAACGCCAGGTTTTCCACGGCAGACAAGATGGTTGCGAGGATGCCCTTAGGGGAACTGAATGAAAAATTTACCGGGTGTAATATTAAAAAGGCTGCAACCGTAACAGCAATTGGCAGTACAATAAGCAGCAGGAACTGGAAAAGATACCTTAGCGCATACTTGTATTGCCTTTTGGGTATTACAAGCAGGGTAAACGGCACGTAATAAAAAAGTACCTTAATGGCCAGCGGGAAGCGTTCCTGTATCAGCACGGATAATATATTCTCACTCGGCCGCACATTATCTACATAAGGATAGGCCAGCTCAATGCGGTTAATCAGGTACCGGTTAAAAAAAGAACCGAACGGCAGGTTAAGCTCGCTTTGATTTTTTAATACCGGCGGACCGTAAACCTTCGTAAAGTTTTCGTACCGGTGGCCATGCTCGATATAGATTTTCTTATCGATGATCAGTTTGTCGTCCACAAAAAGCAGGTTCGGAAAGATAAAGTTTACCAAGGCATCTTCGGATGAGCCTCCATTTTTACCGGCAATGCTTTCGGCCAGCCACAAACTCAAATAATCCCTGACCGGTTTCCAGTACCATTCCAGGTCGTGATTTCCTTTGGTGATGATCAGTTTATTGCCCCTGGACAACCAATTTGCCAGGCTTTCAAAAACCGGTTTATGACCTTCTGCACACAGGTATAATTTCCATATTGATTTGTAATCATTCGTCTTCAACCCGAAGGTGCGCTCCTTTTTGGTGATGGAATCCCGCAAGTCGCTCAACGTTTTTTTGATGCCAACTTGGCCAAGTATAGAGCTCCATTGCTCAAAATCCTGCTGTGATTCGGGTATATCGGCGATCCTTAAAAAATCAACCAGGTCGCCGTTGATGACCAATAATGCCGGCGAGGTTTGGCTGCGATCAGCCAGGTGCGTGAGAAAGCGCCTGAAAGCCATATCGGCAAAGAAATTTTCATTGCCTGTGTAATTCATGCCTGCGTCAAAACCCGCGCCCAGGTGCAGGTCGCTGATTACGAAAATATCTTTTCCGCCGAAGGAATATTCGACCAGGCTTTGGTTGAATTTCCCGTCGGCATGGTTTTGAAAAAGCTCGGCAGTTTCCACAGGTATTTTATTTAGAATAGGTTAAATTTCTAAATAGTTTAAAGCAATTAATTTACAGGTTAATTTGCTGATATTCAAATTTTTTGTATCTTAAATTATTAATAGCAAGACAATTAACTAAATTATATCGAAAGGATAATTATATTCTTTCTACGAAAATATATCTACTTTTTGTAAGGATTTTATTTTTCGCACCTATTTATACATCACCTAACACCCATGTTATGACCTTTAAACATCTATTGAAATTAATACCCGAAACCCTTAAAACCTATTTTAAGAACCGGCATTTTGTCATCATGTTCACAGCTTTCCTGCTGTTGATGATCTATGGCTACCACGGTAACCTCGATCTGCTAAGTTTTGTTATGTCGAAATGGTCGGCGCCCGGGGTAAATACCTGTTGCCGCCCATCCATACTAAACGGCGTGCCATGGGACCGGGAGCTTATATCATTTATCGGGGGCGCCATCCTGCTCGTCATTATTCCTATCCTTATCATTAAGTTTATCCTTAAGGAGCCATTAAGCCGTTTCGGCCTGCACATGCCGGCAAAAGGTAAAAGGCTTGCCGGTTTGTTTACGTATCTTTTTTTGATCCTGGTGCTCGGGCCGGTATTTTATTTTACCAGCAACAACGCTTCCATGCAGGCGGTTTATCCTTTTTATAAATCGTTCACCTCTGTTGGGCAATTCGCGCTGTATGAACTGAGCTATTTCCCCTTTTTTGTCACCATCGAATTTATTTTCAGAGGCTACCTGTTATTTGGGCTGGAGGACATGCACGATACCTATGTGCATCAAAATCCGGCAAAAAACCTGCATTTTATCGGGTTCGGATTCATCATACAAATGCTGGCCTATACCATGTGGCACATGGGCAAGCCCATACCTGAGCTTTGGGGAACGCCGGTTTGGGGGCTGTGTACCGGCATTTTAACTTATAACTTACGGTCAATATGGCCGGTAACCTTCGCCCACTGGACGCTGAACATCCTGCTGGACGGATTTATACTATACCACATGCACCTGCTTTTCACCTAAAATAACCCATCACGATGAAAAAGAAAAAGTTGATTGCCCTTCGTATCATCCTTGGTCTTACCGGGCTTTACATAATCGCCAGTGGCCTTAACATCGCCGTTGGCGGTATGCCCACGCTTGGCTGGGGCGGCCAAACTAATTTTTTTAAGGTTACCGATATGCAGCCCTATTTGATACAGGACAGCCATATCCGCTTTGTGGCCGGGGTATGGCTTGGGCTGGGCTTATTTTTTGTGCTTACGACCACCAATATTTATAAATACCGGGCACAGTTGCTGTTTGCCTGCGTTTTGATATTTATCGGCGGCTTGTCCCGGTTGTTCGAAATGCATCCCGAAATTACCTTCGGCAAATACATCATCGGGTCATTCCTCGCCGAAGTGGTTGGTATGCCGGTACTTTTTACCTGGATATATAAAACTGTAAAATAACGCGCTATTTCTTGTCGCCGTTAACTTTCAGCTGTGACTGGTAACTCATTGCCATCAGGAAGTTTAAGATCAAGATGAACAACCCGCCGGGCAGACCCAGCAGTGCCGTCCTGATCCAGGGGTTAGTGATACCCAATGGCCACCGCGGTGCAAAAACCCAGTAATAATCGTGAATGATGCCCAGCTTATTGATCAGTTCGATCGTTCCGGCGGATAGCGCGCCAACCACAAACTGCAACAGCGAACTTTGTTTTCGTAAAGCTTTCGCCAATGAACCAAAAAGCAGTCCAAATGCTCCTACGATGATCACGTAAATCAGCCATGGCGGCGTAAACGCATAAAATTTGCCCATGTGCGCCAATGCCTCCACCATGCAGCCCATAGCCAGCGCAGTGACAAAATACTTGATCCACAAAACGCCGCTGCTATCGTTAGACATATCGCGCAAAGTTTTTTTCTGGGCAAAATAGGGCACAAGCGTTTTCCGCAGGCCCTCCACCATATTGTGTTTGGCCACCCAGCCAAAGTCGCGCTCCGCTTTTGACGGGTTTGCCAGCCAGTGATTTTGGGTAACCTCCAGGGCTTTATCTTTGGTCATTTTTGGGCGTTTGCCGGTAAAATAGTACTCCAGCTCGGCAAATGGCGCTGCAGCTTTCACCATAAAATCAGGCACGGCAATAGACAGTCCCGCACCTTTGTTCATCGCTATCCCAATCTTTTTTACAATCGATTTTGACGTGAGCAACTCGGCGTTATTTAAAAAATAGGTTTGGCCGATCGCATTTTTGCTTTCGGCAGCTGCTATGAAACCTTCCGCCAGGTCGCCGCCGTAAATGGCGTTTGACAGCTTAGTAGTAAGGCCCAACTTCGGCTGGATGCGGTATTCCACTATCGGAAAAGTCTGGCTCAGGTCCTGTTCGCGTTCGCCGTAAACAATGGCGGGGCGCACAATGGTTACGGGTATTTTATCAAAATAGCTGTGCGCTATCTCCTCGCATTTTTTCTTCGATTCGCCATACCACGAAATAGGGTGTGGCTCTTCAGTTTCTACATAAGGCACGGCTGTTGGGTTAGGGCCCATTGCGGCCAGGCTCGATACAAATAAAAGCCGCTCCAGGGTGTCTTTTGCATGCAGGGTTGCCGCTTCGAACACATTTTTGGTACCGCCGACATTGGTTTCGTCAAAATCGTGCTTTACCGGTACAAGCAGTTTTGCAGCAAGGTGGAAAATGTATTTTGCGCCTTTAAACGGCGCTGCAAGGGTTTCAATTTCGCGGGTATCGCCAATATGTATCGACACGTTTAAGCCCCTTAGCGAAGAGATGTCGCTGCTATAACGCACCAGGCAATGCACATCATAGCCTTTTTGGATAAGAAGCGGCACAAGGTGCGAACCTATAAAGCCGTTGGCCCCGGTAACAACTACTTTGCTCATAATTTTAAACAGGATAAAGGTTTAATAGCTTGTTTTATAAGATCAGATGCAGCAATCGCATTAATCAACAGGCAAAATCTTAGGGGACATATTTGCCAATAATAATTAAATATATTAAGAATTTTTTAATTATAAATACCTGTAAGTTAAATAATTACAAATGCAATAAATTGATAAAATTTCTATCCTTTAAATTAAAAAAATTGTAAGCAAGGATATTTATTTTCACAGATTTTACGATCCTGGCATTATCCTAATGCTATTAAACTAAGGAACTCCGGAGATTTGGCCCCTCCTAAATCCTACGCGGTAGGGAGGACTTTAAAAAAAGGATATACCCCGAAGCTAAAGTCTCCCCTACCGGGGGAGATTTAGAGGGGGCTAAAAGCAAGGTGGACCATGAGAATTCCCATAGCTTAATAGCATCGATGTTCCCCGGCACTATAAAATCAAAAAGCCCGTCGGTTCGCGACAAGGCTTTTCTTTATATATGATTGATTTGAATGTTTTTCGTGCTTAATTATTGCCCCCTGCCGGCTGAGCAGGTTGTTGCTGCTGGTCGTCCTTCTTATTTACAAAGGGTATTTTTTTCCAGAAGGGCTGCTGTCCGTCAGGCACTACAACGCCGTCGCTCCAGTTGGTAACATTGGTCAGGTCGCCTTTGCGGTTCCAGGTTTTCCATTCGCCTTCTTTCAGGCCGGTTTTAAAATCGCCTTCTTCTTTCAGATTTTTGTCGGGATAAAAGGCTACGTAGTGCCCGTTAAGCAACTGACCATTGTAACCGCCTTGTGTAGCGTGTATCAAATTATTGAGGTACCAGTAATAGTAGCGGTCGTTCTTTATCCTGGGGTCTTTTTTATAGGGAAGGACATCGGCCCGTATCTCCTGGGTGCTGTCCACAATCCGGATTTGCGTGTAATCGTTATCATCGTTTGTGCCCCTGGCCGGGGCGTTAACGCGGTTGTTATTGTAATTGGCCGGCGGCCGGCTGGTGGTGTAATTGTTAGGCTGCTGCGCGTATACTTTACCCAACGAAAACAGTAACAGAAGCAGGATTAATTTTTTCATACTGATAATTGTGCTATTAAGACAACGAATTGGGGCGAAGGTTTAGCGTGGCTACGGAAAATAAAGCGTTTGAGCAAAATAAAGGGCGCTAAGCCGTTGTGCTTACAGGTATAAGGTATGGATAGGGATAATTTCATATAAAACACAAAAGCCGTTTATCAAGGCGGCTTTTATGTTGATCGTAATTGCTAAACTCTTAAATGTTTATTTTAAGGTATAGCCTAAACTTGCGCCAAAATAGGGTATAAATTTACCTTTCAGCAGCATAGGGTTAAAACTAACGCCGAAATTAATGCCGCTATGATAGGCCTGGTGCCTGTAACCTATTGTAGTGGTTGGCAGCAAGGTGGTGCTTACATCGGTCTCATGATAGCTTAAAAGCGGATTGCCGCTGTAAGTCCCGTTAAGCGCTAATAATGTGGCGCCTGCGCCAAGTTCTAAAAAATTGCTCCGGCCTCCAATCAAATAATTAAGTTGAAAAGGCACCGTAATAAAGGTGGTGCTTCCTGATTTCCAGGTGCCGATACCCAGTCTGCCACCGAGGCCGTCGCGTTCAGTGCTGAAGCGTGTATCATAATTAAGTGAATAAAACAGCCCGGCTGAACCTAATTCAAAATAAATATTTTCCGGACGGACGGTTTTAGCGGTATCCGTTTTAGCAATTGTCACACGTTGTGCCGCAGCTATGTTGTTGAACATAAAAAATATAGCGACGGTTAAAAAAAGTGCGGTAAGTTTGTTTGTTTTCAAGGGTTAGTATTAATAGGTGTAGTACAAATATAATGATCGGATGGTGTCGTTCGCTAAGTTTTAGTTCATTTTTTTAACTTAGGATGCAAAAACGCGATTTTTACAATGTATTTTCGATTTACCACCCTATTTATTAATCCGTTTGATGAGGTCGAAACGGGAATATATATGGCGCTGAAATATTTGCGTGACGATCATTCTTCAACAAAAGATGACGACATTAAAAAACTAAAGGCACTGTCAGGTGGGTTTGATCGAAATTTGGAAAAACCAACAAGGCTATCTAAACGGACCAGCAAATTAAACGCCGATATATCTTTGTCCTGGTTCAAAGATTCCGCCAAACTTCATATCAAAAAAATGCAGGAGTTTATTGAAATCGCAGAGCGATACGATATAATAGTTGAAAGAATCGCGAGCAAAAACCCTGGTTATATCGTGTCTGAGGACGAATATCAAGTGTCAGCTGTGCCGTTTAGGACAAATCGGAAAAGTGTTATTTAGTTAGAACATAGATCGGCTGAGCTTTTGATTTAGGTCAAACATGCTCCAATTCCCTCGCAATATTTAAATCATAAGCCGACTGCAGGCCCATCCAGTATTCCGCACTAACGCCCAACGCATGTTCCAGCTTAACAGCAATCCGGGCATTTATATGCCTTTTCCCTTTAAATAACTCACTTAAGTTGCCCGGTAACAAACCAATGCTTTTCGCAAACTCGGTTTTCTTCAATCCTCTTTCTTCAACTTCTTCCAAAAGAAATTCTCCGGGATGAAAAGCGAGTGGGGTTTTTAGCTCATTTCCGTCCTTATCAAATACATTTCCCATAGCTATGAATAATGATTACTTAACTCTTCAATATAAATTATCTCAACCCTTATATTATTCCCATCTTTTTCGATCCTGAGAATAATTCTGAACGCATCATTGATCCGAACTGAATATTTATCGGCGAGATTACCGGATAATTTTTCAAAATGCAATGATTTCAAGGCCCGTAAATCATTTGTGTTAGCAGCCTGCTCAATTTGGATTACCCTCTTAATAAACTTTTCTTCAATTTCTTTATTAAACCGGGGTTTACCAACCGAATGCCCATTCACGAACAAGGCTTTTAAATATTCGTCTTCAATAATTACGCGCATTAGGGGACTGGTTTACCAAAAATAGGTAAAAGAAAATAAATTACCAAATTTTGATAAATAATTGTAGAGCTAATAAATGATTGAAATTATTTGAAGCCGCAGTTATAGTTTAACGCTGATCGCTTTCCCACTGTAGCTAACCGTCTTATCCGCCTTCTCCGTAACATCCCCGCTCACTCCATGCCCCGGTTTCACCAAAACCACATGAAACAAATGTTTTGTTTGCATCCCTGCAAAGCTACCCTTTCGATCAGAAATGCTCAGCTGTTTCAGCTTATCGTTCCATTTAAAAGTAAATGTTGCGTATTTGCCTTTCTCGTAGTTGTAACCGTCATTTTCGTCCTCATAGTACTTAAATGAGCCGTCGGCGCCGGGATAGATACGCAATTCGATAGCGCCTGAAGGATTTTGTGTAGCATACTCCACATTCGGCCCCATTGGTATAACAGACCCTGCCTTAACAAACAACGGCATCACATCAATAGGCGAGGGGGCATCAATAGTTTGTCCGCCATCGCGGCTTTCGCCGGTCCAAAAATCAAACCATTTGGTGTTGGCCGGCAGGTATACTTTACGGGTGGTTTCCCCGGCTGATGCGTTTGCTCCGCTGTACAGTTGCTTTGTTACCGGGTTTACCAAAAAAGCCGGGCCGAACATATATTGATCCGGTATGCTATAAACATTCGGATCAGTCCTGAAATCAAAGGCCAGGCTGCGCATCATGGTATAATTATCCAGTGTAGTTTTGCCGGCCAGCGAATAGATATAGGGGAGCAGGCGATAACGCAGCTTGTCATACTTCAACAAAACGGCCCGTGTGTTTTCATCCCAGTTTTTGGAAAATAACGCCCGCTCGCCTTTGCCGTGGATCCGCATAATTGGGCAAAAGGTGCCAAACTGAAACCAGCGGGTAAACAGTTCGCGGTATTGGGGCAGCGTCCAGTCGGGTATGCCGTCCTTAGATACCCTTGACATATAACCACCAATATCCGATGTCCAGTAGGGGATACCCGACACACAGGCATTGATCCCCTGCGGCACCTGGTTCCTGAGCGAGTAAAAAGTGCTGCTGATATCAGATGACCAAAGCACCGCCGAGTTACGCTGTTCGCCTGCAAACGATTGCCGGATAAGGCAGAAAACCCGTTTGTTGGGAATATCCCTGCGCCAGCCCTGGTAAATGCCTTTTGAATGCTCGAGCGAATAAGTGTTAAAATAATCGATGCCCTTGCCAACGGAAAAAACGACTTTGCGGCGCTCGTCCAGCAGGGAGCCGTTGTCCGGCTCGCACTGATCAACCCACCAGGCGTCCCAGCCGTAGCGTTTTACAATGCTGTCGCGTGCCTGGTCCCAGTAAAGTTCGCGGGCTTTGGGGTTATGGGCGTCATAGTAAGTATCGAAAGTATGGGTAACGAAATTGTCCCATTTAACGGTGGTAAGGAATCCTTTGCGTTTCATCGCATCGAAGTTGTTAGTCCCGTCGCCGTATAAAGGCCAGATGGAGATCATGGCATGCATATTCGCCTTGTGTAACTCATCTATCATGGCTTTAGGGTCCGGGTAATTGTGATGATCCATCACGTGCGATCCGATAGGAAGCGGCGACCACCAGTACCAATCCTGCACTACCACATCAACGGGGATATGTTTTTGGCGGTAGTTATCTTTAACGGTCAATATTTCAGACTGATTTTTGTACCTGTCCTGCGACTGGAACAAACCAAAGGCCCATTTGCCAAACATTGGCGCCTTGCCGGTAGTGATACGATAAAGGTTAATGATTTGGTCGAAATCAGGTCCATAGAAAAAGTAATAGTCTACCATTTTCCCGCTTTCCGAGCTGTATTCAAATTTGGTATTCCCATCCTGCGCACCATGAAAATCGGATGCAGCGTAATTATCCCACATCAGGCCATAACCCTTAGTAGATAGCAGCACCGGGATTGCGCCTGTCATGTATTTGATCTCGAGTTTTTGATCGCGGCCCTTGTAATTGATAGAAAGCGAATCCTCGGGGTGGCAGCCCAGGCCAAAAAGAGCCTCATCTGCAGGCGAGTTGAACTGGGTGTTACAATTGTAAGTGTCGATGCCGACAATGGTAGCGGCTTTCATCGTTTTGTTGCTGCCGCTTTCGGCGGCAATGATATTTCCTTGCAGGTTTTTATAAGTGATCGCATTGGTCGCCTTGTCGATACTAATCACCAGCCTGGATGTTTTTATTTTTACTATGCCGCCGTTTTCGGTAACACTGAATGGGGTTTTTATGGTAAACGGGTTATCAACCACTAAAGAGTTTTTTTGAGGCATGGCCTCCAAAATGGTATACTTTACCTCGATGATATCCGGTTTGCATATCCGCAAATACATTAAGCCTTTATCGAGCCTGAAGGTAACGCCGGATAGGTCTTTTTTATAGTTGATTATTGATGCCAGGGTAACATTGGCGGACAAAAGACAGATAAGTACGCAAGCCGCTATTGTTGCAACAAAGGGCTTAAAGGAGCTTTTTTTCATTTTTATTTTTTCGTATAGCTAAACCATTGAGGTGCATAAAACTACTTGCGTTTTTAGTATTACCATAGCAGAATTTGCGTTTAATATATAACAAATGTTAACCACGGGTGTTGTTGAAGCCTTTATGGCCTGAACACAGGCTGTGTTATGCAAAATATATCGCGCGAGCCGTCAGGCTAAAGGTGAAATACTTGCGCTCTGAATGAGCAACAGTTGAAAACCATTGATAAGAGGTGGATAGGTATTAAACCAAAATGCCTTCCTGTTCTTTGCTGCGCACTTCGTTGATGTACTCAGAAGGAAGCATGCCGTATTCCTCGCGGAAAACCTTTGCGAAGTAGGCAGGATTGTTAAATCCAACGTCATAGGCTACATTGGCGATAGCGCGGTGACTCTTTGCAAGCAGCTGCGTTGCCCGTTTTAAGCGGATAGTGCGGATACAATCCACCGGCGTTTTACCGGTAAGCGCCAGGAGTTTTTTATAAAGCGAACCCCTGCTCACATTTAAATGGCTGCTCAAACTTTCTACCGATAAAGCGGGGTTTGCCATATTTTGTTCAATATAGTCCAGCGCATTTTTCAGGAATTTCTCATCCTCAGAAACTACGGCGACTTCCTGTGCCTGTATCTCCACCTGTTTCTGGTAAGTGTCTTTCATAACCTGCTGCATTTTCAGCAGGTTATGAATGCGCGACAACAATATTTCAAAATTAAACGGCTTTACCACGTAATCGCTGGCGCCGCTTTCCAGGCCGGCCATCTGGTCCGCCTCGGCGGTTAGCGCTGTCAGCAGGATGATAGGTATATGCGAAGTCCGGCTGTCACCTTTTATCTTCCGGCAAAGCTCCACACCGGTCATGCCGGGCATGTTTACATCGCTTACAATCAATTTAGGGTGCTGCGCCAATGCCTTTTGCCAGCCATCCTTTCCGTTTACTGCTTCAATAATATGGAAAGCGTTTTTCAGGTTATCCTTTAGATAGAACCGCAGATCGTCGTTATCCTCGATGAGCAGGATAGCAGGCTTTTTGTTTGTGCAGGGCAACTCATCGATGTTTTTCGGCGCCGGTCTTGGCGGCAACTCCGGCAACGGCTCCTCAATAGCCTGTTTTTCGTATTGTTCGGTAACGGGCAGCGTTATGGTAAAGCAGGTGCCATAATCCGTCTCGCTGTCAATTTCAATGGTGCCTTTGTGCATTTTTACAAATTCCCGCGTAATGGAAAGGCCTATGCCGCTGCCCTGGTTGAGCAGGTTTTCGGGCAGGTCATCCTGGAAGAAGCGTTCAAAAATGCGCTCCTGATTTTCTTTAGAAACCCCAATCCCCGTGTCGATTACTTTGATTTCGAGCCATTTCTTTCCGTCAATATGCTTTTCGGGACTGGCGAGGCCCAAAATAACGCTTACGTGGCCGCCGGGCGGGGTAAATTTGAAAGCGTTGGAAAGCAGGTTGAAAAACACCCGCTCTATTTTGTCATGATCAAAATTGATAACCAGCGAATAAACATCACTTTCGAAATGATATTGTATTTGTTTTTGGTTGGCGATATCATTAAATGATGCAAAAACGTCCCTGATAAACTGGATAATGTCGCCTTTGTTCATCGCGAGCTTCAGTTCGTTGTACTCCATCTTTCTGAAGTCAAGCAGCTGGTTAACCAGGTTGAGCAAACGCCGCCCGTTGCGCTTGATGGTTTGCAAATGCTGCCTTTCCTCGGGTTTATCAGCCATTTTAATGAGGTTGTCCAGCGGCGAAAGAATTAATGTTAACGGGGTTCTGAATTCATGGCTGATATTGGTGAAGAACTTTATTTTCATCAGGTCGAGGCGATGCAGGCGGCGGGCCTGTTCGCGTTCGCTTGCAATTTTCCGTTCGGCCTCCAGCCGTTCATGTGTGGCTTCAAACTGCCTTTTTAGCTTCATTATACCACGATGGCGGATAAACAACAGGGCGCCCACAATCACTATAAAATAAATAAAATAAGCCAGCCCGGTTGCCCAAAAAGGCGGCAGCACCGTTATTTTCAACGTTATCATGCTGGCGCTTTGCGGGTTATTTATATTTTTTGCCCTTACCTTAAAGGTATAGTCGCCTGCGTCGAGGTTGGTATAGGTTGCTTTGCGATTATTGCCGGTGGTTGTTATCCAGTTTTTATCAAAGCCCTGCAGCATATACTGGTAATCGACCTTGTCGGGGTTAAAATAATTGCAGGCGGCAAATTCAATGGCAAAAACATTCTCCTGGTGTTTGAGCGTGATGGCGCTGGTTTGCGAAATGGATTTGGCAAGGATTACCCGGCCATCCATTGTATCACCGGCTGCAACGCTTTGATTAAAAAGCTGAAAATCAGTAAATAATAAATTTTCCCGTGGTTTGAAAACGCTTATCTTCCGCGGGTCGAATAGATTGAAACCACGCGCGCCGCCGAAAACCAGTTCCCCGCTGCTGGTTTTAAGCGAGGCGTATACGTTGAATTCTCTCCCCTGCAACCCGTCAAACTCATTATACTTGTTTACCTGGTAGTTATAATTGCTCGCGGCGCCAGTTAAGCGAATGCTTGCCAGGCCGTTGGTGGTGCTTAACCACATTACGCCATTGTTATCCTCAATTATGTTTGAAACGTTTGTAGCGGGCAGGCCAACGTTCTTCTCCACATCAACAAATTTGCCGCTTTGGGCGTCGAAGATGCTTAAACCGTCTTTTGTGCCTATCCACATCAGCCCCCTGCTATCCTGCACAATAACATTCACATCGTCATCGGCCAGGCTATTCGGGTTACCGGATATGTATGAATAATGTCGCACAGCGTTGGTTTTCTTTAATATAACATCGATGCCTTTGTCCCGGCCTATCCACATATTGCCCTGCCTGTCCTGGCATAGGATCGCTGTATATTCCGATGCCATGGGATATTTTGGGTGTGTGAAGGTATTGGTTGTGCGGTTGAAAATATTCAACCCGCCTGCGAAGGTGCCCACCCACAGATTTTTTTGAGCGTCTTCGATAATGGTATATACCCGATCGTCGGTGATACTGCCGGGTACCTTGTCGTTATGCCGGTAATGGGTAAAGTTTTTGCCGTCGAAGCAATCCATTCCGCCAAAATAGGTGCCTATCCAAAGCTTGTGTTCGTGATCGATCAACAGGTGAATAATTACATCGTTCGAAAGGCTGTTCGGATCAGCCGGATCATGCCGGTACTGTTTGTAGGTGTTTTTGGCGCGGTCGTAATAAAGTAATCCGCCGCCGTTAGTGCCTATCCATAAATTATGCCGCTCATCTTCAGCAAATGTGTTTATGTCGTCATACGGCAGGCTATTTTTATCCGTTACAAAGTGCCGCATCAGCGGGAACTGGATAATACTGCTGTGATAGTAGTTGATTCCTTGCTTAAAGGTGCCTACCCAAATGATGTTGTCGTCGTCCTTATATAAGTTTACGCAGTCGCCGCTGAGCGAGCTGGGATCGTCGGCCCGGGCCTCCAGGTAAGTAACTTTATGGGTCACCCGGTCAAAAACATCGATGCCGCCATGGTCGGTGCCGATCCACATTTTATTGTCGTCGGCCTGGACGATATTATTGATAATGTTCGAAGTAAGCTTGCTGCCGGGCGTGTCTTTGTCATAAAAGGAGCATGTGTTTTTGATTACGTTATAACAATAAACCCCGGTAGGCATTGCTGAAGAATAGATCCAAAGCGTTTGCTCATCGTCAACCATCAGGTTGTAAGTGAGTTGTTTAGCATGACTTGCCTTTGCCACCGCATCGTACCTCGAAATCAGCCAGCCGGTATTTGCATTCAGCCTGTCAACGGTACCGTCATCATATATCAGCCAAACGCTGCTGTGCTTATCGGGTTCAATAGCCGTGATGAAGTTTGAGTGAAGCTGAACGCGTGAACCTGCCGAGCCGCAAAAAAATTCGGTGAAGTGCTTAACGGGGTCGTAAAAATATAAACCCTGGTTTTTGGCCAGGAACCAAAAATTACCAGCCTGGTCCTGTTTGATCGAACTGATCTGACCGGCTAATATTTTATACCGGGCCAGCATCGCAGGTATGTTATTCGAGAATTTTTCCGTTACGGGGTTATAAACGCTGGCGCCGCTTTTTGTAAAAATCCACAGCAAACCATCAGGGCCCTGGCTAATGCTCGTTACATAATTTTCACCTAATGAACAGCTGTCTTTGGCATCATGCCTGAATACCCTGAAATTATAACCATTGTACCTGCTCAGGCCGCCGGAAGTAGTGCCAAACCACATATAGCCCTGCCGATCCTTAAAAATGCAATTGATGTGGTTGTCTGAAAGTCCGTTGGTGATATCCAGGTGTGAAAATTTATACTGACCGGTTTGTGCATACAAAGCTGCGTGCATGCACAAAAGTCCTATAACAACTAATCGAATCTTTGGGCACATATTAATTTATAATGACTACCCGGAGTGAAAGAGCGCCGGGTCAAATCCTTCGTATTTTAATTTATTCCTTCCGAATAATTTTAAAAATAACACTAATTGAGCCTTGAACTTAAAGTCAGGCTGAACTAAACATCAGTAATTTTATCTCTACCGGTTTAAATCAGTTTAATTGGTTTATCAGGTTCCCGGTGATATGTTAGAATATCATCAGTGGCACTAATTTAGTAAATATATGGGTTTTTTAGTACAGAGAATAGTAACAATGTGCACACTGATGCAACAAATGTTTACACACATAGCACGCTCGTCTGCAGTTTGACAATATTATGTTAAAAATTCATCACTATACAAAAAAGGAGTTTTCGGCCGAGTAGGTTTCCCGGAACTCGTGAGGAGTGCACATTTTTTTTATTTTAAATGTGCGGTTGAAATTGGAGAGGTTGTTGAACCCGCATTTGAAGGCGATTTGTGCGATGACAAGATTAGTATCTATTAACATGCGCGATGCATATCCCAGGCGCAGCTCGTTCAGTACTTCGACAAAAGTTTTCCCGGTACGCATCTTAAAAAACCGGCTGAATGAAGTGGGAGGCATATTGGCCATTTCGGCAGCTTCAGCCAGCGGAATGTGGCGATGATACTGGTTATACATCAGCTCAAAAATTTTCTCGATCCGCCTGCTTTTGTGGAGCACCCTGCCCTCGGTAAAGCCGGGATCGGAAAGCAGCTTAACATCGGGGCAAATTGACAGGGCATGGAAAATTGCAAACAGTTCGATAACCGCTTCAAAATGACTTTTTTGTTTAAGATTAATAATGCGGTCGGCAATATCGCTTATGGCCTGCTTTGGAAAAAGTATTCCGCGCTGGGCGCTGCTCAGCATGTTCCGGACCTGGCTAAGCTGGTTCTTTTTTAAAAGCTCTTCGTTGAACAAATCCTGGTGGAATTGTATGCTAACCTGGAGTATGGATGCTGATGTACATTGATGGGTAAACCAGGCATGGTACTGGTCGGGGCCTATAAAAACAAGCTCCATATCGTCCATTATGCCAATGCTGTTGCCAATTATTCGCTTTACGCCCTTACCGTTAAGGATCAGCGTAAGCTCGTACTCTTTATGGTAGTGCAGGGGGACATCAAGTTCTTTTCTCAACCTGGTTGATACCGTAAAGCAATCACCCGGGTTTAAAGATGTAATTTCCCGCATGATCTTTTGATTTGCCGTAAGCTGCATCGCTATAAAAAGCCGTTATTTTAGTATGAAATTAGGCGTTTTAGGTTGTGATGACTACCACTTATGTTAATGATTAGCCTAAAAATGTTAATATTCAACCAGATAGCCCGCCAACCCGGCCAACATCCTTGCAGTCGATCCACCCGCCAAGTATTTTTGCCCGATTTTTACCCGCCTGCACGGTTTTTCAGGTCCAAAAGGAGCACCTATTATGCGCCTTTTAAGTATATTTACTAATTGCCCGTGCAGGAGAAAAAGATAGATCCGATTTTCGGCAATGCTCAATTACCGGTTTATTAAAGCGCACTATTTTATCGATGAAGAAATTTTTAATTGTAGTTATTATACTGGCTGTTATCTCGGGGATCGTATTCTTCAAACTTGGCGTCGGTAAATCAAGCGACCCGCGAGGTGCTGCTTACGCCGGCTCATTAACCTGTGCCAGGTGTCATAGCGATATCTACCATTCATATTTGCACACCGCCCATTACCTGGCATCGTCAGTTGCATCAGCAAAAACCGTTCACGGCAGTTTTTCTGCGGGATCAAACACTTTCGAATTTGATCATCTCCGAAAGATCGTCATGCGAAAAACGGACAGCGGGATGTTTCAAACCTACTTAGTTAACGGAAAGGTGAAAGAAAGCCACCGCTTCGACATTGTTTTTGGCGGCGTAAAAGGTGAAAGTTACCTGTACTGGAAGGGCAACGGACTAAACCAACTTCCTATTTCCTGGTATGCCAAACAGGATGAATGGTTAATAAGTCCGCGATATGCCCCTGGAATTGTGGATTTTAATCGTGTAATTACCGCCCGCTGCCTGGAGTGCCATGCTTCTTATGTTAGCGATCAGCCTGACGCACCGGAAGGATTGGACGGTGTTGAACAATTTGATAAAAGCTCATTAGTTTATAGCGTGGACTGTGAGCGCTGCCACGGACCCAGCACACGGCATGTCAATTTTCAGACCCATAACCCCGGGGTAAAAACCGCGCGTTATATAAGCACCTATGCTTCCTTACCGAGAGCCAGGAAAATAGAAGTATGTGCCGTGTGTCATTCCGGCAATAAAAGCGAAATGCTCCGTTCAACTTTCTTCTTTAAACCCGGCGATACGCTGGCTAAATTTAAAATAGTCGGTTTTTACAGCCCCGTGAACGATACCGCTCATTTGGACGTGCACGGCAACCAGGTGCAGTTATTGCAAAGCAGTAAATGTTTTATTTACAGCAAAATGGATTGCGCAACCTGCCATGATGTGCACCAGGATCAGCGCGGCAATGTTGCTTTATACACGCAGAAATGCCTCAGCTGCCATAGTATCGTCAATCATAATTACTGCAAAATGGCAACGGCGTCAAATTCCGCGCTCATTAAATCGAATTGTATCCAATGTCACATGCCGGCTTTTACCTCCCAGGCAATCGTCGCGCCGAACATGAACAAAACTTATGGCGCCAGCATAGCTGTTCATACCCATCATATCGCCATTTATCCGCAGGAAGCGAAAAAGATATTATTGATGTTTGGTAAATAAAAAATCCCTTGTACATAAGGAAACCATGAGATCAAGCCCCTTTCTAAACGGCGAAGCCGTCACCCATCTCCCGTAGCTATGTGCTTTACCCGTCGGCTTAACATACCGGTAGAAAAAAGATAGGGTAGCTGTTTTTGCACCGCAGGTGGAATATATTTTTCGCAATTGTTATTCGAAATGCATATTCGGGTATTGCACCTTCGGCGCAAAAAATCGTTTTGATTATTCTTGTACCGATATTTAGCCGCGAACGGGGCGGCCATTCTAAAAAAATATGGGTATATGGCAATCTGCCGCGGGAGATGGGTGAAGTCTTCGCTGTTGAAGAGTGGCAAAATGTAAAGGCCGGACCTATAAGTTGCCTTAGGTAAACAATACTGAAAGCAATAAAAAATGCCGCCTTCTTGGGAGGCGGCATTTTTTATTATCGTGATAATTGGAGTCTTTAATAACCCGGATTCTGCGTTAAGTTCGGGTTCAACCCTATCGAGCTAACCGGGATAGGTAATATATCCTTATTAGCCGGAAGGGAGGTATTCCAAACGCCATGAGTTTTACCATCAGCAGTCGGTCCGTACGGGTACACAATTTGGTTGGTGTTGCCGGCCACTGTGCCATATTCCTGTTGAATAAAAGCTGCTGCCACTCCGGGGCCTGCCCTGCGCAAATCATAAAAAGTAGAATATTCGGCAGTAAGTTCGTGCCTGTATTCGCTGTATACCATTTGCAAAGGATCAGTTATAGGTGTGGTTGGTTTGCCGTCCCAGGTAAGGCCGTCCTGCATAACTGCAGGCGCTGTGCCGCCCCATGCACGGTTCCTGACTGTTTGGATGTCGGCTAACCCGCCGGTTACGTCACCTGTTCTTATTTTACATTCTGCCCTGTCTAATAAAACTTCGGCATAGCGCATCATGATCTGGTTCTGGCCACCGAAAATGGCGCCCGAGCCATTGGCCCCGGTAAGGGTTGGATCGCGCCATTTTTTTGCATCGTAGTAACCTGAGCGGGGAGTACCGTCAGTTCCGTACCAGGGGTGGGCAATTGTTCCGCAAGTGTTAATCGGGTGACCGTTGCCGTCTGAATAGACAGTTGGGTTACTTTGATAATTCGCCTGCACCACAGCATAACCTTGTATACCACCCCATTTGGCAAGAATATCAGGGCTCATATTTTGATCGCCGGGGCCTAATATGGTGGCTTGCTTGCGCAAATCACCGGCCTGGTATGAATACCAAAGCCCGGGGTTAGCATAATCGTAGCCAAAACCGCTTATTTCCTGCGGCCAGTCAAAGTCGTCTATCCAACCCTCTTCGCCGCCATCCTGCCATCCGTCACCCCAGCTTTGGTTGCCGGTGACCAGGAACTGAACTTCAAATATCGACTCATCGTTGTTTTGGTTGGAATATTCGCCAACATCCATAAAATTCGGCAACAAGTGATAATTGCTGGTCAGCTCCGGGTTGTTAAAAGCAGCCAATGCGCCTGTGTAGTTTTTCAGCCACATTTGCGCGGCGCCTTCATAAGCATAAGCCGCGCCCTTGGTTGCCCTGCCCAGGTCAGCAGATGCAAGCTGTGTTTTTGATACTAACAGTGTTTCTGCCTGTTTCATATCCGACACTACCTGCGCAAATACCTGGTCCTGGGTACTCCTTGGGGTTAAACCTGTACTTACCGCATTCAACTCAAGCGGAACCCCGCCAAAGCTGCCGGCCAGGTAGTAGTAGATCATACCCCGTAAAAAGTATGCCTCACCTTCCAGGCGTGTGCCTAAAGCCTGGGTAACTACACCCTGCTTTATAGCGTTCTGGATGATGCCGATGGCGTTATTTGCCCTGGCTATCCCAACGTAGGAATTGTTCCAAAAAGTGGGAAGCGCATAAAAATCGGCGCCGATGCCATAGTAGTTCCAAACGATGTCGCTACCGTTATTGAAGAAATCATGCGTCTCGTAATTGGCATAATACCAAATCGATTTCTTCAGCATGTCGCTGCTCTGGAAAGTGTTATAAATAGAGTTTACCAAAGCCACCACGGATGAAGACTTACCGAAGGCATTGTCCGCCGTTGCCGCACTTGTATCGGTTGTATTTAAAAATCCCTTTTTACAACTTAGCGGGATGATCAGCAACGCGAACAGGGCTATAAGCGTAATGTTTTTGTTGTTCATTTTCATATCTTTATGTTTTATCTTTCTTTATTATAATGTTAGATTTAAACCAAGTGTAAAATATCTTGATGAAGGATATGCGCCGTTATCTATACCGGTTTGTGTCGCATTGCCGCCTTGTTGACCGATCTCAGGATCAAGCCCTTTGTAACCGGTAATCGTAAACAGGTTTTGTGACGAAGCGTATATCCTGACTTTGGTTATCGAAATTTTCTTCAAAAAGTCTGTCGGTATGGTATAACCGATCGTTACCGTTTTTAGTTTCAGGAAACTGCCATCTTCAATATAAGCGCTTGAGGCCACGTTACTGCCGATTGCATCATCATTTGTAGTAATACGGGCATAAGTGTTTGAATGGTTGGTCGGAGTCCATGCATTATTTAAATATTGCTCGCTGATGTTCTCAATTCCCACAAACCCTCGGTTCTGGAAGCTTTCGAGAGAGCTTTCAGCAAAGTCGAATATTTTGTTTCCGTAAACGCCATAAAAGAACAGGTTAATATCCCATGCTTTGTAGGTTGCCTCCAGGTTTAAGCCGCCGTAAAATTTAGGGATCGGGCTGCCTAAGCTGGTCTCGTCACTGCCGTTTACGGTACCATCGCCATTAAGGTCAGCAAAATAACGGTCTCCAGGTTGCGTAACTGTTTTTTGGTAAGCGGCAAATCCGTGGGAAACGGCGTTTGCATTTAAAGCATCGATTTGAGCCTGAGACTGGAAAATACCCAATGATTTATATCCATAAAATTCGCCCACCGGCTGGCCTACAAATGACTCGGAATATACCGGCCAGCCAAGCATTGCGGGGCTGCTAAGCGTAGGACTGCCGAAGTTCGACAACTCGGCCACGCCCGAAGTTATGCTGGTAAGCCTGTTGTACACGGTTGTCAGGGTTAAATTTACGCCGAACCTAAAATCCTTGCTGGTAGTGTGGTTATAAGCCAGTGCAACTTCGAGGCCCTTGTTATCCATGCTGCCCACATTTTTGGTTTCGAAATAATAACCGGTCTGCGGCGGTACCGGAATGTTTAGCAAAAAGCCGCTGGACTGCCTGTAAAACCAATCAGCAGTCAGGGTAAGGTCACCATGTAAAAAGGCTATATCTGTACCGATGTCAGTGGTGCGGTCAACCTCCCAATGCAGGCTTGGGTTTGGCGGCTGGGTTGAATAGATACCCTGCTCGAAAACTTTATTGAATGAATAACCATTGTTGCCCGAAGTTGTTGCTGCGGTGCCTGCGGCATATAGCGCTTCGTACGCGAAATCAGGGATTGCGCTTTGGTTACCTACGAGGCCATAGCTGCCCCTGAAATTCAGGTCGGAGATCCAGTCAACATCCTTTAAAAATGATTCCTGTTTTGCGGCCCATTTTAAAGCGCCGGAAGGAAATACGCCATATTGATGGTCGGGTGCGAATTTGGATGAACCATCCCTTCTTACGGTTGCAGTCAGGTAATACTTGCCGGCAAAGTTATAGTTTAGCCGTGCAAATGCTGATGCCAAAGTTGTGATCAGCTGACCGTTTCCACCGGGTGTAAAGCTGGCCGGCGAACTTTGATCTAAAGCCTGGATAACGTTATTTGGAGGGATACCACTGCCGGACATGTAATTGTTGGTCTGGTCCTGTTCGGTATAACCGGCAACAAAATTTATGGTATGCTTGCCAAATGTTTTGTCGTACGATATGGTATTTTCCCACAGCCAGTCAAACGTGCTGTTAATATTCTGCGAATAAAACGCTGCTGATGCTGCGCCGGCCTGTGCGCCATATTGGTTAACTAAACGATCGTCTTCAGGTTGAAAATAAGAACCCGAAAACCCGTTATAGTTTACACCGGCATTCGTTTTAATTTTAAGCCCGTCGAATATCGTAGCTTCCAGCGACGAACTGGTTAACATGTAGTTGGTTACGTTTTGGTATTTATTGGTATTGATACTGTAAACAGGGTTACTGTATTTTGCAACATAAACGTAAATAGGGTTAAAAAAGCCGTAATTACCCTTGCCGTCACTGATCTGGTTAGTAGCGCTGTTACCGCCATCCAAAGTAGGTGGCAGCTCGCTTACGCCAATTAACGAACCTGTACCATAAGGGTTATTTGCATTCTGGTAGCTGTATTTAACGCTTGTTGAAGACTTTAACCACTTTACGGGCTGGTAATCGGTGTTGTTGCTTAATGAAATCCTTTGAAAGAACGAACCCAGCACGATGCCTTTTTGATTGTAGTAACCAATTGAAGTAGCCGATTGAACTTTGTCACTGCCTCCGCGCAGGGCAAGGCTGTAATTTTGAGTAAGACCGGTATTATAAATGGCGTTTTGCCAGTTTAAATTGGTAAGGGATGATGGATTTGCCCAGGCGGAAAATGTTTGAAAATTCCCGTTAGACGCGGCAGCCATCTGGTTGGCCAGCGTGGCAAACTGGTCGGCATTTAATACATCATATTCTTTTGGCCTGCTTTGAAAGGCTTCGTAGGAATCAAGCGATAGCTGAACGCCGTTTTTCTTGCCTTTTTTAGTAGTAACGATGACAACGCCGCTGGCAGCCCTGATACCATAAATGGCGGTGGCCGATGCATCCTTCAAGATGTCTATCGTGGCAATATCGTCCGGATTGATGCTGTTAATATTACCGGCCTCAAGCGGGTAACCGTCTACAACATACAGCGGGGTATTACCGCCGTTTGCCAAACTGCCGGTACCTCTTATCTGCACGTTGATGTTACCGCCTGGTGCACCATCGTTACTGGTAACCTGCACACCCGCGGCGCGGCCCTGCATGGCCTGGTCTAAAGTTGTAACGGGCACGGCTTCTATTTGCTTGGCCGTTACCGAGCTTACAGCGCCGGTTACGTCCTTGCGTTTTTGGGTGCCGTAACCCACTGATACCACGGCAACTTCGGTTAAAGTATTAACATCCGGTACCAGTTTTATTGCAAGTATGGCGTTTTCGCCGACTGCAACTTCCTGGGTCACGTAGCCAATGTAACTAAAAACGAGTGTTCCATTCGCGGGAACAGATAAGCTAAATGCGCCGCTGACACTGGTGAGGGTGCCTGTGGTAGTTCCCTTTATTTTTACGCTTACACCTGCCAGGGCATCTCCATTGTCGGATGAAGTTACCTTACCGGTTACTTGCCGGTTCTGTGCAAATGAATTAAAGCTTATACCTAAAGTTAACAGGAGCAGCAGTATAGCCCCCCTGAACTTTATCAATTTGTTGTTCAGTATATCTTTCATCATACTAAATTGTTATTTGGGATAGATTTGAATGTTTTTGGTTGATTTTGTTGTTTAAATTGTACAAACCCGCTAAATGAGCCAGGGGATAGCGTCGCCCGGCTATTGTTATTGAGCGTTTGTTGTTTCCTGCCGCAGCACAGTCCGCTGTGATACGGTAATGGTGTGCCGGTCAGCCGGCCCGTTTTCGAAAAAAATGTACATTTTTGATTCTGGGGGTTTTCTCCATAATTGATAATTTTTAGCAGTTAAGTAATTGGTTTGACCTACTGTAAATAGTGCACAGTAATTAGAATGTGAAATTATCGGAGTATAACTAACCCATGTAACAGTTTTGTTGCTATTTATACGACAAATGTTTATTTGACATTATACATTTGAAGCGGGCTATCTTATTATATAAATTAGTCCGAAAGTCGGTAAAATCTGAAGTACTAAAGGAGCTGCAATTGAAGATTCAGTGAAAGCAAATTGAGCTATTTTGAAGATTGTCAGAATGATAAAAACCAATTAAATTTCTTTAAATCCCCTGATTGAAACCATTGATCTATTTATGAAACTTTGCAGGTGCGCAGCTATTCTTTTTTGTACGGTTACTTTTTTTTCGTGTAAAAAGCATACCCTGTTCCAAAATATTCCATCCTCACATTCAGGCATCCATTTTATAAATAAGCTGACTGAAAGCGACAGCATAAACCCGCTTGACATTACCAATATTTATAATGGCGGCGGCATTGGCATCGGCGATTTCAACAACGACGGCCTGCCCGATATTTATTTCAGCGGTAATATGGTTTCCAACCGCCTCTATCTTAACAGGGGCGATTTTAAGTTCGAAGACATCACCGATAAAGCGGGCGTTGGCGGAATGGGCGGCTGGGGTAGGGGCGTGTCGGTCATCGACATCAACAATGATGGCCTTCCTGATATTTACGTATGTAATACCGTATATAAGGACTCATCGCGCCGCCGAAACCTGTTATACATAAACCAGGGTGTTGACAAAGACGGTATCCCCCATTTTAAGGAAATGGCGAAGGAATACGGGCTCGATATACATGAGCAATCAACGATGGCACAGTTTTTTGATTATGATAATGACGGCAACATCGATATGTACCTTACTGTTAACGATGCCAGCCAGAGTTACTACCCCAACGTGTTTGGACAAACGCCGAACGCCGGTGTAAATGGCTCCGCAACCGGAAGATTATATCACAATGAGTGGGACCCCAAACTAAAACACCCCGTTTTTCACGACGTTACCAAAAAGGCCGGTATTAATATACCGGGTTTCGGCCATGCGGCTACCATCGTAGACATTAACCGCGATGGCTGGAAGGATATTTATGTAAGCAATGATTTTATTACGCCTAACCTTTTATTCATCAATAATCATGACGGCACTTTTACCGAAAGCGCCAGGACTTATTTCAAGCACACCTCGCTGAACGCCATGGGGCAGGATGTGATCGACATCAACAACGATGGCCTTGCCGACGTGATAGAGCTGGACATGAGCCCGGAAGATAACTACCGGAAAAAGATGATGCTTAGCGGCAGCAGTTATCAAACGATACAGAATTTTGAACGCTTTGGCTACCAGCTGCAATATGTACGAAACACCCTGCAGCTCAACCAGGGGCCAAGGGTTTCGCAGGACGATTCCATAGGCGCACCGGCCTTTAGTGAAATTGCCTTTATGAGCGGTGTGGCGCAAACCGACTGGAGCTGGACACCCCTGGTTGCCGATTTTGACAATGATGGCTATCGCGATATTGTGGTTACCAATGGTTTCCCGCGTGACCTTACCGACCACGATTTTATAACCTACCGCCAGAATGCCTTTGCAATAGCATCAAAACAAAATATCATCGACCAGATACCGCAGGTTAAAATTCATAACTATG
>Ga0206971_10023_pt1 | contig 52895 bp, 52 predicted proteins | sample Alteio_BWOrgHeat_85_FD_152917 | JGI IMG/M metagenome (GOLD analysis project Ga0206971, IMG submission 152917) | Enriched cells from forest soil in Barre Woods Harvard Forest LTER site, Petersham, Massachusetts, United States -... | ecosystem: Environmental > Terrestrial > Soil > Temperate forest >...
CGCCGCGGCTGAATTTCAAGAGCGATCCGTTCCATCTCGTCAGTGGCCGCCATCTCCATCGCAAGCGGGATTTTGAGCGTCTCCTTCAGGAGCCGGATATCACGATCCTGAATATGGCGGCGGTCTTCCCGCAGGTGAGCGACGATGCTGTCGGCTCCAAACTCCTGAGCAACTAACGCGGCATAGATTGGATCGGGGAAACCTTCTTTACGCTGCTGGCGAAGAGTCGCGACATGATCGATGTTGAAGCCAAGCTTGATCATGCGGTGCCCAGAATTTTCTTTGCTTTTTCGACGATACGACCGCTCAGTTCCCGCAGTTTAGGCGCGCTGGGGCCCTCCATCATGACGCGCAGAAGCGGCTCGGTACCGGAATAGCGGACGAGCACCCGGCCATCGTCGCCCAAGGCCGACACGGCATTGGAAATTTCTGCTTGAACCTCAGGGCATTCCTCGAGCGGAGTCTTCTGACGCACGCGGACATTTTCGAGAACCTGCGGGTATTTCGTAAAAAGGGTGCGGATCCATGACAGCGGTTTTCGGCGCGCGCGCAGCATCGTCAAAATCTGGAGGCCGGTTTGCAGGCCGTCACCCGTGGGGAGGAGATGGTGAAAAATGATGTGCCCCGATTGCTCGCCACCGATCACGCCGCCGCATTCTTCCAATTTGTCCGAGACAAATCGGTCCCCCACAGGGGTCACAAGTGGGTCGATCCCCCATGACTTAAGCGCTTTCATGAGACCCAGATTGGCCATGACGGTGACCACGACCATGTTGCCGGCGAGACGATTTTCTTCCTTAAGGCAGCGGGCCGCGCAGGCAATCACGTAATCGCCGTCCAGAATTTGGCCCGTCTCATCGCAGAGAATGATCCGATCGGCGTCACCATCAAAAGCCATGCCCCCATGCGCTTTTTTCTGGCGAACCATCTGCTGCATTTTTTCCGGGTGCTGGGATCCCCAGCCGGCATTAATATTCTTTCCATTGGGCGCCGAGCCGATGGAGATGACCCGGATGCCGAGACTTCTCAAAAAGGCTGGAGCAATTTTAGACAAGGAGCCGTGAGAACAGTCCACCACCAGCGTTAGCCCCTTCAAAGACGCGCGCGCGGGCAGGGATCGCTTCAGGAAGTCCAGATACTCTTTGACCCCTTTGGAATCTTTTCGAAGGGTAACTTTCTCCGGCTGCGGATCGACAATCTGCGTCACGCGCCGTTCGATGAGGCGCTCCCAGGAATCGGGGCACTTGCGCCCGAGAGGGCTAAAAAGTTTGATGCCATTAAAATCAGCGGGATTGTGCGAGGCTGAGATCATGACGCCGCCCATCATTTGTTTTTTGGGGACGAGATAAGCCAACGACGGGGTGGAGGTGACACCCAGATCAACCACCTGAACGCCCTCGAGAGCGGCCCCTTCGGCAAACGCCTGCGCGATCCATGAACCAGATTGGCGGGTATCTCGCCCCAGGAAAAAAAGCGGTTTGCGATCGCGAATTTCCTGAGTATAAACGGTAGCCGTCGCGGCGCCCAATTTTCGGATGAAGGGCTTCTGCAGCGGAAACTCACCGGCGATCCCTCGAATCCCATCGGTTCCAAAAAGCATTGGAGCGCTCACCCGTTAGTCCTGAGCCGTACAAAAATCCAGACCAACGTTGCCATGATTAACGCCAGGAGTTTCAGCTCCCAGTTCTCTTTCCAATCACGCATGGCTTTTCCCCCAGGAACTCTTGGATTTCTCTGCACGAGTTTCGTAGAGCTCCCGCAATTGCCGGCGCAGATCCTCGGTTGTCAATTCGCGCTCCAAACGCCCGCCGCGCGCCAAAGAGAGGACACCGGTTTCTTCGGACACGACAATGATCCAGGCGTCCGTAAACTCTGAAAGCCCGACAGCCGCTCGGTGGCGAGTACCCAAAATCTTGGCAAGGCTGGGGTCATTGGAGAGCGGGAGAAGGCAACCGGCGGCAATCAACCGGTCGTTTTGAATGATCACCGCGCCGTCATGCAGAGGTGAGCGGTAATGAAAAATCGCCATGAGGAGTTCCTTCGAAATTTCCCCGTTGATCATGGTCCCTGTTTCCGCATAGTTGCGCAGGCCAACGTCTTGTTCAAGAACGAGGAGGAGTCCCATTTGCCGCTGCATCGCTTCTTCCACAATTCCGATGATCTCATCAATAAAGGAGAGACGCGTGGGCAGCATGAGTCGGCCCAGCGGGCGGCTACCGAGATGGGCGAGCGCCGTTCGCAGCTCCGGCTGAAAAACGACAGCGAGAAGGACCACGGCGCCCGACCAGAAATTTTCGAGAAGCCAGGTGGCGGCGGGGAGTTTCAAGAAGTGCCGGATGACGAGCGTCATGCCCATGAGGACCGCCAATCCCATGACCACTTGGACAGAATGCGTTCCCTTAATAAGGAGAAGCACTTGATAGAAAACAAATGCAATGAGAAGGATATCGACGATCGGCGCTAGGTAACTGAACCAGACCGCGCTCATCATGAGGATTTCCGAATGCCGTCCCAGATGGCCAAGGCGCGCCGCGTGGCGCGAACATCGTGGACGCGTAGGCCGCATGCGCCTTCCTGAACCGCCCAGAGAGCGGCGGCAAGAGACCCTTCCAATCGTTCTTCCGGCGGAAGCATACCCTCGGCGGAACCCAGCCGCCCGATGAAGGATTTGCGCGAGACACCGATCAATATCGGTCGTCCGAAAGATTGGAATTCTTTGAGGGACTTTAGAAGCTTTAAATTATGTTCCGATGTTTTGCCAAAACCAATTCCTGGATCCAGAATAATTTGGTTCTCGGCGATGTGATGGGTGGCAGCAAAAGCCAAGCGTTCATCAAAAAATCTCTTCACCTCATCCACAACATTGTTGTATCGAGGTTCCTGCTGCATCGTTTTTGGCGATCCCTGCATATGCATGAGGACCACCGGGCATTTTGCTTCGGCGACAACCGCTGCCATATCTGGGTCACGTCGCAAAGCGGAAATGTCATTGATTATGGCGGCGCCGTGCGCGATGGCCTGACGGGCGACGTCACTTTTTTGGGTATCGATGGAGATGGGGAGATGAGGCCAGCGCTGACGGAGAACATCAAGAATTGGAAGAATCCGCTCCAGTTCCTGGGCTGCGGACACGGCGTCGGCGCCGGGCCGTGTGGATTCGCCACCGAGATCAACCAGGTCGACATCCGCGGCAACCATGTCGCCGGCCAGCGCCAGACTCGAGTCTGGCGTCCGGCGCCGCGAGTCCGCATAAAATGAATCGGGGGTGGCATTGAGCACCCCCATGACCCACGTCCGGCGATGGTCGGCTAGAAAAGAAAGATCAGGCGCCGGCGACGGCTCCGCCGCCATCACGGATAAGGGAATCGACTTCGTCACTATCTAATATCTCCTTTTCCATGAGCCGTTCCGCCAGTCTGTCCAGTTTAGACCGGTTGTCGGCGAGAAGGTTACGCACATAGGTCATCGCATCCAGGATCAGCTGCTTGACTTCGGAGTCTATCAGCTCCGCGGTCTGATTCGAGAAGGTGGTTTCCCGGTTGATGTCACGCCCCAGAAATACTTCTTCTTCTTTTTTCCGGAACGTCATGGGCCCGAGCTTGTCGGACATGCCAAACTCGCAAACCATCTTCTGCGCGAGGCTGGTGGATTTCGACAAGTCATCGCAAGCGCCGGTGGTGATCTCCTTAAAGATCAGCTCCTCCGCGGCGCGGCCACCCAGAAGGACGTAGAGCCGATGCTTAAGCTCAGTCCGGCTGGTAAGATAACGATCTTCCGTCGGCAACTGTAGCGTGTAGCCAAGAGCCGGCCCGCGCGGGATGATGGAGATCTTGTGAACGGGATCGGTGCCAGGGGTGAGTTTCGCCACCAACGCATGACCCGATTCATGATACGCCACAATCTTCTTTTCGCGTTCGGTGATCATCCGGTTCTTACGTTCCGGTCCGGCAATCACCCGCTCAATAGCTTCTTCCAGTTCGGGAAGCTCAACATAAGGCTTATTGCGGCGTGCGGCCAGAAGTGCCGCTTCGTTCACGAGATTGGCGAGGTCCGCACCCACAAAGCCAGGCGTGCGGCGAGCAATCACTTTGAAATCGACTTCGGGACCAAGCTTGACTTGCTTGGCATGGACACGCAGGATTTCTTCGCGGCCGCGCAAGTCCGGTGACGGTACCGTCACATGACGATCAAAACGGCCGGGACGAAGAAGCGCCGGATCCAAGACATCGGGACGATTCGTGGCCGCGATCAGGATGACGCCTTCTTTCGTATCAAAGCCATCCATTTCAACCAAGAGCTGATTCAAGGTCTGTTCACGTTCGTCATGACCGCCGCCGATGCCGGCGAAGCGATGACGCCCCACGGCGTCGATTTCATCGACGAACAAAAGACAGGGAGCATTCTTGCGGCCTTGATCAAAAAGATCACGCACACGGCTGGCTCCGACGCCGACGAACATTTCAACAAATTCGCTTCCGGACGACGAGAAGAACGGAACACCAGCTTCACCGGCCACGGCTTTAGCCAATAGCGTCTTGCCGGTCCCGGGAGCTCCATAAAGGAGAACGCCCTTGGGAATTTTGCCGCCGAGTTTTTGGAACTTGGCGGGATCTTTTAGAAATTCAATGATTTCGCGCAGTTCTTCTTTCGCCTCATCGCACCCCGCCACATCGGCAAAGGTGATTTTGGATTTTTTGCCGGTTTGCAGTTTGGCTTTGCTGCGGCCAAAGGCCATCGCCTGCTTGCCGCCGCCTTGCATCTGGCGGATCATCAGGAACCAGAAGAAAAGAAAGACGAGCGCCGGACCGAAATTCATGATGACGGCGCCAAACCAGCTGCGGTCGGGTTCGCCAGCATAATCGCGGACCTTGTTGCGCTCCATATCATCCACGAGCGTCGGATCGTTGAGGGGCACCGTGCGGAAATTTTCCTCTTTCCCATCGGCTCCACGTGAACGTCCGTGAATCAAATCAGGGCGAACGATGACATTTTCAATCTGACCGTCATGCAGACGGTGTTTGAATTCCGAATAGCTGATTTCGTGGTCCAGCGTGGACGAACGGGTCGCCTGAAATAAAATAAATAGACCCCCGAAGAGCACCAGCCAGATCACCATGCCACGCCAATTTTTGTTATTCATCCAATCCTCTTTTTTTAAGCCACAACCAATGTATTTTTTTTACGCTTCACGCGCCGTCGTCCCGAAAGCTTGAGCCAGGCCGTCCGTTCGGGAGACCGCGCCAGGGTCAATACCTGTTCGATGTCCTGGAAGGATAAGCCCGGAAGAATGTGGCGCAAGATCCGTCGACTGAACGCTTTATGATAGCGTAAAAGACGGGGCAAAACAACCGTCATCGTCCGCCCGTCCTTCCTGACCGTTTTGCGCAAGTAAGGCGGCAGGAACCCCCGCCAGAATTCTTCTTCCGCGCGATAGATATCCGCGCTTTGAACCAACCGGCCGGCGAGTCCCGGATACAGCTTGTCCAAGTAAGGTAACGTCACATGCCGGATTCGGTTCCGCATGTAGCGCACGGATCGGTTGCTGGGATCCTGCCGCCAGGGAAGCTTAATCTTTTTTAAGGTACGCAGAATCTCGCGTCGCGTCACGCCGAGAAGCGGACGCACAATCGGGACGGTCCGGGAAGTCGTCCAATAACGGACTTCGGGCATGCCGGCCAGGCCCGCCGGTCCCGCGCCGCGCAAAAAATTCATCAGAATGGTTTCGGCCTGATCGTCGGCATGGTGGGCGGTGAGGATGGCCGCGCACCGCCATCGGGCGGCGATCTTCGCCAACGCCTGATAACGCAGATGACGCGCGGCCTCTTCCAGTCCGAGATGATGCCGTTTGGCATACTTGGGGACGTTCACTTGAGCGATGTCGCATGGAAGATCCCAGCGACGCGCCAAGGCGCTCACAAACACGGCATCGGCGCGTGAATTCGAGCGCATCTGGTGATTGATGTGCGCCCACGTAACGCGATACGGCATAGCGCGCAGCATCTGCGCCAGCAGAATAGAATCCGCTCCACCGGAAATCGCCAACAACAACCGCGTTCCTGGCTTGAAACGGTCTTGCAGCTGAGCTGAAACACATTGTTCGATCGTCATAGCACACCGAAATTCTAGCTTTTCATTGGCCCAGCTGCGTGGCACTGCAGAGTCCTGGGCCGATTAGCCGCTCGTTTTGGCCCTTTAGGACCATTCTATCTTCACTGGAAAATACTTAGGATTTGTGTCGCCGATGAGAATTGCAAAATCTCAACTTATGATGGCAAAATTTCCGACCCAGATCATTGCTTCCATTATCTCCGCCTGTTTAATGGCCGATCCTGCCTGGACCATTGGGCTGGCCCCGTCCTTCTCAAACGAGGGCTTTCTCCAGCAGATTCAAAATCCTGCACTCTGGCAAACACAGGCCCTCCAAACCGCCGATCAAGCCGCCCTGCAGTTTCTTCTTCATCCCAATTATTCCGGAAAAATGCCCAAAGCATTGAAGGCATGCGGGAACTATAAAGCGATCTGGGGATTAAGTCTTTTGCTGGGTATTGGCCAGATACTACACGGACAGCAGCCGTCGACGAAGATTGATCATTCCGTTAATCAGACCACTTCTCTAACGGTTACCGCTCCTCTGACCACGGCGCAAATAGACATATCCCATCAACGTGCGCGCGAAGAACTTCGGGCAAGGGGCTTCAGCCGACAACAAGCGGACGTGATCATCGCAGAAGAACATCTAGTGGGAGTTCATATACGTCCGGGGATTTCGGAGCAGGCAGTTGAACTCTTGCACCACAACACTTATCCGAGAACGTTTGCAGCTCTTTATCATAAGAGCATTATTGGTCGGCGGCTCCTGTGGGCCAGTTTTGTCCTCATTCTTTTGTTGATTGGATGGTCGTACGTAATGTTGCGTTATGGTTTAAGAGGGGTTGGGAATGATTTATGCATCAGCGTTCTTGCCGGCTTGCTGGCAACCGCCTTGTATCATCTCGTTGGGCCGCTGGGAAGCTACGATCCGGGAAACCAGTTCATCTTTGTCGAAAAGAATGTCACTTCGATGGCGGCTAGGGGCGTCATTGCCCATGAAACAGTTCACTGGGCGGCCAAGGATAGCTTGAATGAGCAGATCGCTTGGGCTGGGAGTCACTTAAGGCAATTGGAGACCGGTCAAAATCCATCTGCGCTCGAATGGGACCTGACCGGCGGTTCTTATCTTGCGCTGCGTGCATGGGCGCTGCGTGCGTTGACGGGGGACCCGGAAAGCGCTTGGGAACTTATTCGCCTGGTTGATTCCAAGGTTCCATTGAATCAAGCAGAAAAAATCGTTCTACTGCATCACGCTAAATCAAACTTGAGGATGAAGGGCGACGTCAAACTCGAGCAATCGGCGTAGGTGCTCGTGAAACTATTTAGATTGGCTGCTGGAATGCCCGGGAAATACGTTGGCTCCGGGTTTGAGATAAGCGAAGGCATTATTTACCGCGATGGCGGACTCGCCGAATCCACAGGCAATGAGCTTCACTTTGCCCGAGTAGGCCGCCACGTCCCCCGCCGCATACACGCCGAGGAGATTGGTTTCCATTTTGGTGGTCACAGGAATGTCGTTGCCTTGAAGTTTTAATCCCCATTCAGCCAAGGGACCGACGCTGGCTTCAAAACCGAGGCACCCGAGCACTTCGTCGGCGGGAAGCTTTTCTTCGACTTGCGTCTTATTATTGAACACCACGACGGAGTCGAGATGGTCGTTGCCACAGAGTTCTTTCACTTCGTAAAAAAGCTTTTTGGTGGCCGCGGATTCAGTCATTTGACGAACGCTTTCTTCGTGCGCACGGAACCCATCGCGACGGTGAACGAGCGTCACGGACTTCGCGCGAGGGAGTAAATTAAGAACCCAGTCTATGGCTGAATCGCCGCCGCCGACAATCACCACGTTTTTGTTGTCGTATCGGCTGATATCCGGGACGAAGTAGGCAAGCCCTTTGCCCTCAAATTTATCCGCGCCGAGCGCCGGAATCCGCTTCGGATTAAACGCGCCGATCCCGAGAGTAATCAGGACCGAGCGGCTTAAATGCTCGCCCTTTTGTGTCAGCAATTGAAAGGTTTTATCCGGCTGGGTCTTCAACATGACCACTTTTTCACCCAAACAGACCGTCGGCTTATATTGCATCGCTTGGGCGACTAAATTGGTGACGAGATCCTTCCCGAGGATCTTAGGGAATCCGGCGACATCAAAAATCTGCTTTTCCGGATAAAGCGCCGTGACCTGGCCACCCAACTCCTCCAGGCTGTCCAAAATTTTCACTTTAAGCGTACGAAATCCGGCGTAGTATGCCGCATAAAGCCCCGCCGGCCCCCCACCAATAATTGTCAAATCAAATATGTCCGCCATAGTTGAATTCTACAAAAAGCAGACGCGCCAAACGCGGGATTCCCCGGGAAAGCGGCCCGCCGGGAGGGGGCGGGGCCGCTTTTGGGGAGTCGTTTTACGAGGCGCTGGGGCGGTTTTGGTTTCGGCGGGTTTTCAGCTGAGCGAGAACCGCGTCGAATTTCTTTTGCTGCTCGGGGTTGAGCATGGCGCGGATTTTTCCATCCGTCTCTTCGCGAAGCGCCTGAGACTTCTGGCGCTGCTCGGCCAAAAGGCCGCGGACGGCGTCGCGCTGCTCGGGGGTAAGCCCGACGGACCGCTCCAGGGTCGCGATAAATCCGAACGCGCCGCGTCCAGATCGCGCGCCGGCGGCCGCGGACATATCCTGGGCCACGCTCATGGTCGCCAAACCCGCGACCATAAGGAGAGTCATCCAACTTGACTTCATACTTCGATGATTCATTTGAAACCTCCTAAGGGTATTTTTTGTGTCTCACCTACTTAGAGGCACAAGGAGGATTTTTATTCATTGACCGTCGAGGCAGCGAGGGAGAACGACGGAGGCTTACTCGGAGGGGCCTTCTGTAGAACCCGGGCCTTTGCCTTTTTTAAGATCCTTAAAGAAATCTTCGGGCTTCATATTCTTCAAATCTTCCTTAAATGACTTCACTTCATCATCCGTGATGGGCTTGAGGAGTTCCGGGCATTTCTGAAAAACGGCTTCGGACACAAACATGGGGCAATGCGCCCGCACCGCTAGCGCCAGAGCGTCGCTCGGCCGAGAGTCAATGATCGTCGACGAGCCATTGGTTTTTAGATGGATCTCAGCAAAATAGGTGTTGTCCCGCAGGTCGGTGATGATTACTTTTTCGATATTGATATGCGCCGTCTTGAGCATCGTGCTCATGAGATCATGCGTCATCGGACGCGGGGGCTCCTGACCGGTCAATTCGGAGGCGATCGCGCCACCTTCAAAGATGCCGATCCAGATGGGCACCAAGCGGGGCCCCCCCACTTCTTCGACCACCACAATGCAGCGGTCGACGACTTGGGCCAAGGAGAAAATCTTGGCTTCTCTCAGATTCGGTTTATCGTTTTTTGCCATAGCGCTCTTCTTTCCTGAGCTTACCTTGACCCGCTGCAAAAATCAACAGTGATTTAGAAACGCCTAGAGGAGTGGAGGTTGCGATGCCGGATGTACTGAAACGGCATCCGTCCGGGCAGAGGCGGCAGAGGTCACATAGACCGGCCGGAACAGGGCAAAACAGCTTGTATATCCGTGCAAATAGGTCGTTCCACCGACTGGCCCAATTTCCCCATTGCAGAAGAATCCACTGACCGGGACTTGGCCGAGTTTTTGCTGAAATAAACGCGTGTCATGACTGGGATGACCATAGAGATACTCTCCGCGGCCGAGACAGGAAAACAGGAGCGCTCCCGCCACCTGGCCGCGACCGGATCGAGAAGCATATGTATTTAGGGTTTGTTGAAGATCATCAGCCGACGTTTGAGCGTCGCGAAGATGAAATTGGACCGTTTGCCCCTCGCGCAAGTGGGCCCCCACGGCGAGAAGACCTTTCTCCGTATCGAGACCAACAATATTGCGGATCAGGAAATCTCCATGGGTAAAATGCGATTTGAGCGGATCCATCACGAGGCCGAGAAATAGGGCATGCTGCAAAAGATTCTGGTCACGCGCATCCAATGTCATGAATAAATCACGCAAGATATTGAGGGGCGGCGTGCCATCCAACTCCATCAAAATATTCCGGTCGCACTTGGTCACACGCATGGTTTTTCCGATGGGCCTGCAGCCCTGAGCCACTAACGCATCTAACGCAATATTGCCGGACATCGCCACGCCCACAGCCCCGGAACGATAACAGACTGTATTAAGGTAAAGCGCATTTTCCCCCGGCTGCGTCGCGCCACTGGCGAGACCTCCCACCTTGGAAGCCTTCGGATAGGCGTAGTCCATTCCCATGAGCAGATTTTCTATTCGGATCGAGTACGGATCGGCCAGCACGATGAAATGAGGATTATCGATGGGAGAAACTCCCATCAGGTGGTGCCACTGTTTGGGGCTTACATCAAGGCCGGGGAGAGAACTGTCGGCCACACGGAAGGGAGTGAGCGTGACGTCGGGCAACACAGCTAAAGTCAACGCAAGAGCGGCATGATGCTCCACCTCGCGGCCGCTTCCCACGACTCCTCCGCCCGAACATCCCAGAATGACCCGAGGCCCAAGCCGCGCCTGCAAAAATGGAATGACGGTTTCATAACCGGACAGGAAATTGCTGGAAATAAAGACGAGGCAGAGATCAGCTTTCTGACCTTTTAACGATTGCTCGGCGGCCGAGGCCACATCTTCGAGTGCCTGAGGGAGGGTGGCCGCATCTGATAAAGTGGAGATCCATTTCACCATCGACTCCTTATTCTCTTCGTAGCGATGGCCATCGGTAAAACGGTCTTCCCTTCAGGAGGCCCGTACCGATGGTACGGCTGTGACTATTATACCTGTGCGGCTGACAAGTCAATGGTAAAAGTTATTACACCGTCGGAAAATCAAGTTTTTTTTCAGCCAGAACACGGGTGAAATGATCCCGGAATTTTTCGATTTCCCAACCGTAATATACCGTGGGTTGACCTTGCAGACGACGAAGGGCATCGGCCATCATCGGCCAGGTGACCGTTAGTTCATCTTTCTGCGCGTGCACCAGCGCAGCCGCGCAAAGAATCAACCCCTGCACCAACTGCTTTTCATTCCCTTGGATCACCTTCCAAAGGCCTTCGAGAACTTCATGCACTTCCCAAAAGCGATGCTCATTAAAAAGCTGGCGAGCTTCATTCACAATCTGCTGTGGCTGGACCGGACCCGGCGGCAGGTCCAGGCGCTTGCAGGTCATGACTTCGCCCAAAGGTTTTAGCTGGGGCAAAAAAGAAGTGAGATCTGTCTCTGGATCGCAAAACAAATCAAACTCGATGGCACGAGCAGTGACGCGCAGGTTGATCGCTTTTCCTGGCAGCGTGTGAATGAGGATTCGTACCTGTGCTAGAAGATCGGAATGGTCCTCGGGTTCATAAACCAGGTTCGGTCCGATCCTGATTAGATATCTCGCTTCTTTCATAGCGATATTTTAGCTCAATTCGCTTCATCGACTGAAAACTGATAAGATATCGGCATGTCATTTACAAATTTTTCTCTGCGTCCCGAATTAATCAAAGCCATTGAGGCTCTAAATTTCAGTGAACCTACGCCGATCCAAACCCAGGCGATTCCCCATGCCTTGGCGGGCAAAGACGTCTTAGCCTCCGCCCAAACCGGAACGGGGAAGACGTTGGCCTTTGTTTTGCCCATGCTGCAGCGCATGCTTTCCAACCCGATTCCTGGTGTGACGGGTCTGGTCCTTCTCCCCACCCGTGAATTAGCGGCTCAGGTAGCCAGCGTGGTCAAAGACATGGGACGCTTTACCACTGTCCGTTCGGTGCTGTTGGTCGGCGGCGAAAGCTTTCACCTTCAGCTTCAAGGCCTCAAAAGCGGAGCCTCACTCGTGATCGCCACCCCAGGCCGCCTTCTGGATCATCTGGAACGTCGAACAATCAGCCTTTCCCGCGTTCATACTCTCGTTTTAGACGAAGCGGACCGAATGCTCGATATGGGTTTTGCGCCTGCGCTTCATCGCATATTAAATTTTGTCCCTAAAGAACGTCAGACGATGCTTTTTTCCGCGACACTAGCGGCCGAAATAGGTCGTCTTTCACATTTGGCGCTGAAGGACCCAGTCACCGTCGCCATTGCGGCCAAAGGCGCGACGGCTGACACCGTCACGCAAATGCTTTATCCGGTCATGCGCAATCAGAAAAGCGATCTTCTCTTGGCCATTCTTCGCAACACAACGATGAATTCCGTCCTCATTTTCTGCCGGACCAAACGCGGAACAGACCGCTTGGCGCGCTTTCTTCACGCCGAAGATCTTTCAGTGGCTCCCATGCATGCGGATTTAACCCAAGGGCAGCGCAACCATACACTCCTCGGGTTTAAAGCCGGCAAATACCAGATCATGGTCGCTACGGATATCGCCGCGCGCGGCCTAGACGTCAAGAAACTCAGCCACGTGATTAATTTTGATGTGCCGGAAAAGACCGAAGATTATGTGCACCGTATCGGGCGCACGGGACGGCATTTTGAAGTTGGCGACGCTTACACGCTGGTGTCTCCTGACGAAGAGCGCTATATCTCGGCCATTGAACGATTCATCGGCCGAAAAATTCCCCGCGTTCAGCTACCCGATTTTCCTTATGAACGGCTGCCGCCTCCGCCCAAACCGAAGACGATGATGGAACGGTTCGGCCGTCGGCGCCGATTTATCCCACGGGGCCGATTCAGCCGCTAATCTCCTCAGGAGGATCTCTGTGACTGCCCACATGGATGACCATCCCCAACACACCGTCCGCATGGACGTCGAATTAAATCCAAAACCTGACATCCGTATCGTCGACGTTAAAAAGGCGGTCGAAGCCGATAAGCTTACCGCCAAAGATGTGTTCAAGCGGACCTACTTGGGCCATGCCCGCCATTCGAGCGTTTTTGTTTTCCAAGGACATAAAGGTCCCTTTAAAACCCACATCCATGTCTCACATGACGAAATTGGCTACGTGCTTTCCGGAGCTGGCAAAGTGACCGTGGGTGGGGTGACCACGAACGTGAAAGCCGGCGACGTGTGGGTGATTCCGGCCAACATTCCTCATTCGGGAGAATTTACCGAACCCACCAACGTGCTTTTCGTTTCGTCCCCCCAGGATGTGCCGGAGCATCAGGATCGGATATGGCTGGATTAAATTGGTTGTTGGTAGTCTTGTTTGTCTCCGGAATTTGTGGAAGTGCTGAGGCACGCGGGCGCCAACCCGACAGCCAAGATGGATTTCCGGATTACAATCATCTGGAATATCGCAAGAAGCAACCCGATTTTGTGCCAGACACGACTCCGCCATCCCCCGCCCAAGCTCCCGTTTCTAATCCGTCGGTAGGGGTGTCTACGTCCGTAACGAGCGATTTTGATTCCGCACCAAAACCGCCGCCGGCGGCGATACCCGTCCCGCGCGACGACTCAGAACCCGTTCTTCCCGATGATATGCTGAAGACTTTGACCCCTTCGGCCACTGGTCAAAAATAGATTACAGTTTGCCTTTGGTGGAAGGAACGCCTTTCACACGCGGATCGATCATGACCGCCTGCGAAAGAGCGCGCGCGAAGCCTTTGAACAGGCTTTCGGCGATGTGATGAGGATGTTTTCCGTATTTGAGCGCCATGTGAAGATTCATTCGGGCGCTGGCCGCGACCGACTCAAAAAAATGTTCCAGAAGAAGCCCGTCAAATTTCCCCACGTCGGATTTGATCCATTTGACCTTCCAGACAAAATACGGACGGTTGGAAAGATCGAGCGCCACATAGCTCAGCGTTTCATCCATCGGCAAGAGAAAATTGCCGTAGCGGTGAATTCCCTTTTTATTTCCCAACGCTCCGGCAATCGCCTCTCCTAAAGCAATCCCGAGATCTTCGACCAAATGATGATCGTCGATGTGGGTATCGCCTTCGGCTTTTAAGGTCAAATTGAAGAGCCCGTGTTTAGCGAAAAGTTCAAACATGTGATCCAGAAATGGAATGCTGGTCTGGACTAGCGCTTTGCCTTTTCCATCCAAATCGAGCGTGAGATGAATTCGGGTTTCGCGTGTCTGACGATCAACAATGGAGATTCGTTTTCCCATAGGTTAGAGGTAAGGCGATTCTTTACTTAAATAATTTTGGACGTAGTCGCGGACGCCCTCTTCGAGCGTGCGAAAGGGCGGCGCTTTCTTATCTTTCAGGCGCCAGGTCATGTCCGCTTCCGTATGATATTGATATTTGGCTTTCAGGGTTCCGGGCATTTCAATATAGTCGATGCGGGGCGTCTTCCCCAAGGCTGAAAAGACGGCGCGGACCAGATCGTTCCACGTCCGGGCTTTGCCCGATCCCACATTATAAAGACCGCCGTAACTTTTCTTGGTCATAAACTCATAGACGACATCGACGGCATCTTTCACGTATAGAAAATCGCGCGCCTGCTCGCCGTCCTTATAATCCGCGCGATAGGATTTAAAGAGCCGGACCTTGCTTTCCTTCTGCACTTGTTCGAAGGATTTTGCGACGACCGACCGCATGTCGCCTTTGTGGTATTCGTTGGGACCATAGATATTAAAAAATTTGATGCCGACGATTTTCTTCAGCACGCCTTGGCGAAGCGCCCACAAATCGAAGAGTTGCTTGGAATATCCATACATATTTAGAGGAAGAAGTTTTTGCGTTGAGACATCGTCCGTCTTATAGCCAAATTCCCCATCTCCATAGGTAGCGGCGCTGGAAGCATACACAAACCGGGTTTTTTTGGCCAAGGCCCAGGACGCCAGGCGCTTGGTGTATTCATAGTTGTTTTCGATCAGATGTGTCGCATTGGCTTCGGTAGTAGACGAGTTGGCGCCCAAATGAACGATACCCTGGATTTTCCCGAAACGACCGGCTTCCAATCGTTCAATAAAGGGGTCGGCTTCAAGATAATCTTGGAAGCGCGCTGTGCGAAGATTTTTCCATTTCTCAGAGGTTTCCAACCGGTCAACGACCAGAATGTCATCGATTCCCTCCTGATTGAGCTTCCATAGGAGGGCGCTCCCAATAAATCCGGCTCCGCCAGTCACGATCCACATGATGGGATGTTTTACCATATTTCCGAAAAGCGGCCCTAGACGACCCCTCATCGGACAATAAATTATTGCTTGCAATATCTATTGTGACATTTATATATTGAAATCAGATTTCAATAAAATAATGTTTGTCGTCAGACGATTAGTGTACTAACTAGATTAAATAGATAGTTAATTTCAGTAGAGGAGAGGACTATGAAAAAATGGTTTCTGTGTTTAGCGATCATCCTGGGCATTAGTCGCACGCTTAAAGCGGACGACGCGGATGCGGCCTGGAAGAAACAAATGGAAAATAAAATCGATGCCCTGACCCAGGAACTGGAGAAGGCCAAGCTATCTCCATCGGAGACGGCGCCGAGCGAAGGCACAACACCGTTAGCGCCTCTTTCCGTATCTCCGTATAGCTTCGGACCCGCGGCCGGAAAAGTCTATAGCGTGGACAAGGGCATATCGATTGGCGGCTATGGTGAGCTGATCTATGAAAATTTCACGCATTCTCACGCCGACAGCGCTCTGGCCGGCGATGAAACACAGCCTCGCAGCGCGGAATTAAATTTAGCACGATGGGTCATGTACTTGGGCTATCGGTTCACGGACAAAATCTTTTTCAATTCGGAGCTGGAAATCGAAGCGGCCAATAGCTCCAAGAGCGGCGAAGCCGAGGCGGAATTCGCCTATTTGGATTTTGCCTTATCTAAGCCTTTTGGATTGCGCGTCGGTGAATTGTTGGCTCCGGTCGGACTGACGAATGAATACCATGAACCGACCGTTTTTCACGGCGTGCTTCGCCCGGATGTGGAATCGTATCTGATCCCCACCACATGGCATGAAAATGGTGCGGGCTATTACGGACAGTTCGGGCCCTTCGCTTATCGCGGTTATGTAATGGCCGGCTTGCGCGCCGCTTCCGATGAAAACATGGGGCAGGACGGATTCCAAGCCGACATCGGACTGCAAGAGGGCCGGCAGGAAGGCTCGCGCAGCCGCGCGCATGATCTGGCTTACGTCCAGCGGCTCGATTACATCGGTATTCCCGGCTGGCTTTTCGGTGGATCGGTCTTTACCGGCAATGCCGGACAAGGCGATATGACGCCTTCGGCCGTGCGCATTGATGCCCCGCTCACGCTTTGGGAAACCCATCTGCGTGGCGAATATAAAGGATGGGAAATGCGTGCGCTGTATACGCAGACCACCATAGGCGGTGTCGGGGAAATCAACCAGGCTAACGGATTCACCGGCAATCAATCTGTCGGTCAGTATTTGTGGGGCGGCTACGTGGAGGTGGCGTATAACATACTCGATCTTCTAGCGCCCGCCAGCAAACAGTATGTATCGCCGTTCTTCCGCTACGAACGCTATAACACGCAAGGCACGGTGCCGGAAGGGTACTCCAGCGATCCGGCCAATGACCGTCGGGTCTATACAATGGGCGTGTCCTATAAACCCATCCCGCGCGTGGTCCTGAAGGCGGACTATCAAGTTCGCAACAGCCATGGCGGTGGAGGCGTCAATCAATTCAACCTCGGAACCGGATACGAGTTCTAAGGATATAATGGACGATCTGTGAATGTACTAATCCTTATCGCCGCGCTGATTGTTTGCATGGCCTGCGGTTGGCTGGAGGCCAAAGTCTATCTCTCCCAGCCGCAGGCTCTGCAGACGGCTTTCCAATCCAAGGCAGTCGAACGCAAGACGCTCTTTCTGACAGCGGCCCAAATTCAGCAGATCGAAAAGCTTTCGGGCACGAAAGTGGATTCGTCGATCATCAGTTATTATGTCGCTCGAAGTCCCAAAGGCGTGGAGGGAATCGCCTTTTTTGATCGGCGTATGGTCCGGACGATGCCGGTGACCTATATGGCGGTCGTCCTGCCCTCGGGTGAGATGGATCGCGTGGAAATCCTTTCCTTTGAAGAACCCGAAGAGTTTCTGCCTCCGTCCCCTTGGCTCAAGCTTTATCATGGCCGGGCGCTGACGAACGATCTGGCCATCGGCCGCGGCATCCCGCACATCACCGGAGCCAGCCTGACCAGTCAGGCGATGAATGATGGTCTGCGAACCATCCTGGCGACGTATCAGGTAGCTTTGAAAGGGACTCTCGGATGAAGACGACCTTTGCCATGGGCACCTTTTTAACCGTTCAAATTAAAGGCAAAGACTCCTCGCCAATGGAGCACCTCTTCATCGAAGAAGTGCGGCGCTTGGAAAAACTACTTTCGCTCTATCGGCCTTCGAGTGAAATCTCCGGATTAAACGAGGCGGCCGGGACCAAACCGTTACCGGTGAGCAACGAGACTTATGCTGTTATAAGGGAAGCTCTCCGTTATGCCCAATTGTCCGGAGGCGCCTTCGATCCCACCCTGCAGCCGCAAGGGTATCGCCATGTCACGCTTGATCCTGAGTTGCACACCGTTTTCATTTCCCGACCGGATCTGCAATTGGATCTTGGTGGCATTGGCAAAGGCTTTGCGTTGGACCGTGCGCTGACAAAGATACTCCAAGTCGGAGAAGTTGAATGGGTTTCCGCCGACTTCGGCGGACAACTTCTGTTCTGGCACCAAAACGGTTCCTTTGATCCGGAGACAATTCTTATCGATGACCCCGCTGCCCGTTCGGATCAAGGAGACCGATTCAGTTTTCAGATCACATCCAATGGCTCGGTTTCAACATCTTCTCACGCGCAACAGCCCGGTCATTTATGGGACCCACTGCAGGGAAAACCTGCGACGGTGCTTACCGGCGTCACTGTGGCCGCACCGAATGCGACGCAGGCCGAAGCTTTATCTACAGCCGTCTTTGTGATGGGCCAATCGGAAGGAAAATCCTGGCTCACTCAATTTTCAGGCGTACAAGCTTTCATCTTCCCTCATGAATCACAAAACTAAATCCGCTCACAACGTCCTCCTCGGCCCATGGCAAAAATGGACGCTCTACGGTGTGACCCTCACCTTATGGGCGACGGGATCGATGTGGCTCTTGGCCTCCGATTGGCAGTCTGTAGCCATGCGCATTCACGGAGCGGCGGCCATGGGATTTCTGATGGCCTATGGTGCATTGCTCTTGCACCACGTTCCGCTCGGCTGGAAGCAACAACGGGAACGCGTGACAGGAGCCATACTGGTCGCAGTAAACGGAATTTTAATTCTAACTGGATGGGGCCTCTATTATTTCGTGGACCGCGCCCTGCGCGATTGGACCGGCAAACTCCATTGGATCCTCGGTCTCGGACTTCCAGTTCTGATCTTCATTCATGTCCTCATAGGCCGCCGCAACAAAACGGGATAACCAATTTCGTCATGCTTTCCCGTTGTTTCTGATGCCGAACCCTGCTATACATACAGGCATGGAAATAATCCGTTCACCGCTTCGCTCGTTCGGGTTGATTCTGCTGATGACAGCTGGTCTGCAGGCGGCGGATTTGGCCTCTTTGGCGCATCGACTGATTTCGGTCGATAACCGTCAGCGCGAAACGGCCACTGCGGAAGCCACTGCGCTCTCGCCCGACGACAAGCAGCAATTAGCCAGGCGTCTGACGCCGCTCTTAAAAGGAACGGACACCGATCAGCGTGAGCATGCTGCCGAGGCGCTTGGAGCTCTGGGAGCGGCGGCGGAGCCGGCCATTCCTGTTCTCCAAGCCAATCTTAGCGACGACTTTCCATATGTGCGCATTCATTCCGCAGAAGCCTTGTCGCATATCGGCGCTGCCGCGATTCCCGCGTTCATCGAAGCCCTCAAAAACGATAACAATGAAGTCCGTATGGTTGCGGCGCAAGCGCTGGCTCATCTGGGAGCGGAGGCCAAGCCGGCCATTCCTGCTCTTGTCTTGGCCTTGGACGATAAAGAAGGTCAAGTCCGCCAGCGCGCGGCCAATGCTCTGGAAAATTGCGGCGCAGACGCCGCCCCTCCGCTCATGGAGGCACTTGCGAACCCGTCCTATAACAATCGAATTGGCTTAGTGCGGGTCTTAGGCGCCATCGATGGAACGCCGCCGCATCTGCCGGCGCAACTCACTCCACTTCTCTCGGATCCTGATTCAACCTTGCGCATGGCGACCATCAAGGCCCTGGTTCACAAGGGTCAATCCGCTGTATCCGCCGTTAGCCAATCCCTGGGTTCGGACAACGCTCTCGTTCGTACGGAATCCGCGGATATTCTGGCTGACATTGGCCCTGACGCCGCTTTAGCCGTTCCGCTTCTCATTAGCAACCTAAAGGACGCAGATGCCCACGTGCGGGCGGCATCGGCGCATGCGTTGGGAAAAATGCATGACGCCGCCTCTCCGGCCATACCCAGCTTGCGAGAGACTTTAAAAGATCCCGACCGCGATGTCGCCGCGCGCGCTCAGGAAGCCTTGACAGCGGTAACGGTCACGTTTGGCGGCTCCACCGAACCCAAGGCGGCTTACACGCCGGGCTCTGAAGAAGCTCCGAAAGCCCCTGTAGCCAAGCCGAAGCCGATGGCCAAACCGAAGCCCAAAGCGAACACATCTTCGCATGCGGGGAAGAAACCCTCCGCCCGTGTTAAATCGTCCGAGCCAAGTATTCAACCGTCGTATTTGAAGTTAGATTCCACAGCCTCGATCCATGCTTTGGAGATGACCGCGCGAAAAGGAACGATTCAGACTCATGCGGTGGCCTTGAATGTCCTCGGCTCGATGCTCCAGGATCCGGACGATAAAATTCGGGTGGCCGCGGCGGCGGCATTGGAACGCGTTGATACCGATGAGTCGAAGAAAATGCTGGAACCCTACAAGAAGCAGGAACAGCTAAAGAAGATCAACCGGCTGATGGGAGAAATCCAAACATCGACCGGATCTGTGAAAGAAGCTATGGATGAGCTGGTAGCGATAGGACCGCCCGCAGTACCGGCGGCCTCCAAGGCTCTCTCCGATTCCAAATCAACGGTGCGGCTTACTGCGGCCGATATCCTCACGCGGATCGGGCCGGCCGCATCGCCCGCGGTACCTCGATTGATCAATTTATTGAATGATAACGATGAGGCTATGCGACGCCAGGCCGCCAAAGCACTCGAAGTGATGAATAAGCCCGAAGCGAAAAATCCGCTGCGGATATATTACATCAAAGAAAAACTCCGACCTTACTTAAAAATCGCGCACATCACGATCTAATCGCTTACTGCAGTTTGGACAAGACCTCTTCCAATTCTTTGCTGTGCGTTGAGGGATTGACCGACGGATTGAGCCAAGCGATTTTCCCCGTCTTATCGACCACAAAGGTCATCCGCTTGGCAAAGAGAGACCCCTTCGCTCCATAAAGTTCCGCAATTTTCTTGTCCTGATCGGAGAGAAGCAGGAATGGCAGGTTATACTTCTTAATGAATTCCCGATGAGAGTCTACCGTGTCATAACTGATTCCATAGACCGTAGCGTTCAACTTTCGAAAGGCCGTGAAGTTGTCGCGCAGACCGCAGGCTTCCTTGGTGCAGCCCGGAGTATCATCTTTGGGATAAAAATAAAGCACGATCGGTGTTGACCCGATTTTATCTTTAAGATGAACCTGGCTCCCGTCACTAGCGGGCGCCGTAAAATCTGGGGCCGGATCACCAACCTTCAAATCAGCTGCATTCGCTTTACCAAAAAACATAAATAAACCTCCAACCGTCATCAGTAACCATTTTCGCTGGCGCATAAATAAGTCCTCCTCTATCATTCTGCCTAATTGCAGTCCAATTTCCCAAACATGTACGATGGATTCATGAAATATTTTTCCATCATGATGGCTCTCGTGATTGGTGGGTTATCTCCGACCTTTTCATGGGCCTGCGCCTGCGGCTGCGGCGTCTTTGAAGTCGGAACCAGCTCAATGTTCCCAACCCATGAAGGAACGATGGTGTCTCTGGAATACGACTATCAGAATCAAAACCGGAATTGGCAGGCCGATTCCCCATCCTCCGCGGATAACAATTCGGACAAAAAAATCATATCGAATTTTTTTACTCTCGGATATCAGCACCTTTTTAATCGCATATGGGGCATCATGGGAGAACTCCCCTACACGAACCGCTATTTCAAAACGACGGATGAGACGGGAGATATCGCCGATTTCACGCATTCCTCGATTGGCGACATCCGTCTGAAAGGAATTTATACCGGGTTTTCGGAAGATCTATCGACCGGACTGACATTCGGGTTGAGGCTTCCGACCGGCAGTTATAAGGACCCGGATTTTGATCCGGATGTCGAAATAGGGTCGGGTAGCACGGATCTTTTATTGGGCGGCTATCACATGGGCCATCTACCAGGAATTCCGCATTGGAATTGGTTTGCCAATACCGAATTAGATCTGCCCGTCCTTCATTACAGCGGATATCTCCCAGGAACTGAAATCGACGCGGCGACCGGAGCCTATTTTAATGATTGGACGATCGGCGCCGTGAAAATCGCGCCCTTAGGGCAAGTGATCGGCTCTCATCGCTGGAGCGATTCAGGCTGGCAAGCCGACGCCCCGAATACGGGCTTTAGCCGCCTCCTGATCGCTCCCGGCCTGGAATTCGACACCGCCCAAATCCGCTGGTATATGGATGTGGGATTTCCCGTCTATCAGCACACAACCGGCAATCAACTCGTCGCCTCCCAATTCTTCAAACTCAACATCAGCTACCACTTCTAAAAATAATATTTTGAGGGCCAGCTGATAGCCCTAATGGCCGCGTCCTGGCAGATGTAATTAATTCGAGATATTTGAGATGTAGGTGAACGATTTTCGAATTCGGATTACTCGGGCGTCAAGGTCCTTTTTATGCTTGAGCCATTCGTCGCCGGAATCTGCTAATTGCACCCAAAGACGGCGTGCATCATGAAGTTTTGCCTTCAGCATCCGTACGTTCGCTGACAGCCGATCTCTCTCAGGTCCTGTTAGCGAGCGCTCCTTGGCCCGTAAACCACGCGTACGCCCCTCAAGGTCTTTCAGTTGCTGATCGATCTGGTGCAAATAGAGCTTCCGAGCCGCTGGACGTGAATATTTACTATTCGTTACCGCTGCCGAAGCCTCTGACCGGGCCGCACAAGGATGGCACCACAGACCTCCTGAAATGATCAAGACTGCGAAAAATGTCTTGTAACGGTGCCTGTGGTCAGATTTCATAGTCACCGCCCGCCAAACTCGATTGTTGACACTCTCGCGAGACCGAAGGTTTCTCATTTCTGCTTCTTCATGCTCACGCGGGCTAGAATGGCGGGGAGAAGGACGAGCGTTAGGAAAAGGGAGCTGGCCAGGCCTCCGACGATCATCACAGCGAAGGGACGGGCAATTTCGGAACCGATCCCGTGAGAAAAGGAGGCGGGGATCAGGCCGACAATCGCGACGCCGCTGGAAATCAGGATTCCGCGGCCTTCATTCTGGAGCGCTTCCCACGGAGATCCATAATGTACCCAGCCGGACAGAAGCATCATTCCTGTGAGAAACGTAACACCGATAAGCACAATGCCTCCGACGACCGCCGAGATGCTTAAATACAATCCCATGAGATGCAGTGCCGCTAGACCGCCCACCAGTGAAAAGGGTATTTCCCATAACAATAACCCGACGGAATGCCAACGTCGGAACCACGTGTACAGGATGACGATCATGGCCGCAACACAAAGCGGAACGATCAGCATCAGCTGGCGCGCCGCGCGCGCGGCGTTTTCGAAAGATCCCGCCCACTCGAACCGATAGGGTAACTGAATCGGGACTTTCGCTTGGATGACACGAGTGGCCTCGTTCACGAACTCCACCACCGCTCGTCCACGCACGGAAAGTTTTACAGCACTTCGGCGCTCGCCGCTTTCATGAAAGACCCGCGCGACGCCTTCCACCAGCTGTGATTGCGAAACATCTCCCAAGGGCACGCGCGCGCCACCGGGCGCCAGGATCGGAAGAGAAGACAGCATGGCTTGCGTGGGATTTTCCGGCAGATCCGGCTTGACCAAAATATCTACATAGCGTCCCTGATCGTCGATCATTCGAGCAGCCGGTTTTCCCAAGAGAGCGCTTTCGAGGACATCTTCGGCGTCGGCCACTTGCAACCCATAACGGGCCAGAAGCGCGTGGTCCATAGTAAAGCGCAACTCGGGCTGACCAAAGAGTTGATCCGGAGTAACATCCTGCGCGCCCGGGATCTGCCGCAGCGTCTCGGCGATGGCATTGGTGTACTTCTGCAGCTCGTCTAGCTGAGGACCATAAATCTTGACGACAAGTTCGCCTTTGACGCCGCTAATGGCCTCATCCACGTTGTCTTTTATCGGTTGAGAATATTCCACATCCACACCTTTAAAGGGAGTAAGAACGTCCTGACATTTCTTAATAAAGCCATCAACGGAATGGGCCGTACTCCAATGTCGGGGATCAGTGAGCTGAACCAGGATTTCATCCACATCAAACCCATTGATATCGGTGCCGTCATCCGGACGCCCGATTTGGTTGACGACGTCCGTCACTTCCGGAATTTGACGAAGCGCGGCCCGGACTTCATGGGCCAGCTCCACCGCCGCGTCGAGAGAAATTGTAGTGGGCGAAAAGAGGCGGACCCACAGCGCTCCTTCGTTTAAGACCGGTAAAAACTCCCGGCCGAGCGTAAAATAAAGAATCACTATCGCCGACAAAAGCACGGCGCCGCTCCAAACGGCGAGGAATGTGACGCGAGATAAATGCTCCGCCGCTTTTTGCGCGAACGACAGAAGCTTGCGGAACATTGGTTCCAGAACCGCGGGTTTTTGCCGACCGGAGTGGATCAGAACCGCAAACATGGGGATAAAGAGGAGCGCGCCCGCTTGGCCGCCAATCACCGCCGAAATCAGCGTAATGCTCAGCGGTCGAAAAATTCGTCCTTCGATTCGCTGCAGCGATAGGATGGGGATAAATGCGATGAGGAGGAGCCCAGCGCATAAAAGCGCCGGAGCCAACACCTCATCCAGGGCTTCAATGAGTGTTTCACGTTCCCACCGGTCCTTTGCGGAGACATAAAATATCACCGATTCCGCCGCAAAAACGGCCGTCTCAATCATGATGCCGAAATCCACAGCGCCAAGCGAAATGAGATTAGGCGAATAACCGAATAGACGCATGCCCACAAAGGCGGCGAGGAGAGAGAAGGGAATGATGAGCGCCACTGCTAACGTAAGCGGCCAGTAGGCCAGTCCTAAGCCGAGCGTCAACAGGATGCAAACCAAACCCACGCCGAAGAGAATATTATGAAAAACGGTACGACTGCTGCGGTGGATAAGCTCGGTCCGATCGTAGAGCGGCTCAATCCGTGCGCCCGCCGGCAATACCGAGCTGTTGAGCTTCTGAATCTTCTCCCGAATAAGGCGGCAGGTTTCCAGCGTATCAAAGCCTTTGCGCAAAAGAATGATGCCTTCAACATCATCATCGCTCTCATTGCGCCCGACCTGTCCGAGACGGATCTGATGCCCAATTTGAACATGGCCGATATCGCGGACTCGCACCGGGACACCGCTGCTTTGCGTGCTGACGACGGCATATTCCAAATCTTCCGGTCTTTCATAAAGGCCGAGCGAACGAACGAGATAGGCTTCCTGCCCATGGGTGATCACGCTCCCGCCCGCATTGACGTGATTCAGCCCCAAGGCCTGAGCCACTTGCGAACTGGTGAGGTTTAAGGCGCTCATCCGCGGCACGCTTAGTCGAATTTCGATAGCGCGCCGAGGTCCCCCGAAACTCGTCACATCCGCCACTCCGGGAATACTTTTGAACTCCCGTTCCAATGTCCAATCTTCGATTAAGCGCCGCTCGTCCACCGGCAGGTCACCGGATAGCGTATAACGAAAAATTTCTCCCACCGGTGTGCTCTCGGGAGAAAGGCTCGGCTGCAACCCAGCGGGAAGTGTGACGTCTCCCAGCCGTTGGGAAACCGCCAGACGAGCGTCGCGTAAAATAACGTCGTCATTAAACGTCAAGGTGATGACGCTAAGACCAAAAAGAGAGATCGACCGTTGATTGATAAGCCCGGCAATGCCGTTGGTGGCAACCTCGAGCGGAGTCGTCACTTGGCGCTCCACCTCCTCCGCGGCTTTGCCGGGATAGAGCGTGATCACTTGAACCTGAACATTGGTCAACTCTGGAAAAGCTTCGATCTCGCTGTGGCGCGCGACCGCCGCAGCAGCCAACAGAAGTCCGACTAATAAAGAAAAAAACAGGACTTTATCGTTTTGCTGAAAATTCAGCCAACGACGCAGGAGCCGCTTCATGGCACCGAAGGGGTGATTTCATTAAAGAGATAGATCGCTCCGCTCGTAGCGATATGATCTCCGATCTTGAGCGCATCGGTACGGGTCGGCAAAATGGCGCTGACTGTTTGCGTTTCGCTTAACACATCAACAGGAATGGCCACCAGTGGCGATCCTTGCTTGATCACATACTGCTGATTGTTGTGGAAAACGAGCGCGGTAGTCGGAACGTCAAAACTCTGCATTCCGCTGCCAACGTTGATACGTCCAAAAACCAAAGCATCCAGTGTTGTGCCGGAGGGCAATGGAATGGGAGCTAGACGTACCTTGCTTGTGCGAGTCGTTGGATCGATCGTGGGAAGAATATGCGAGACGGAGGATTTTAAAATCCGGCCCGGGTTTGAAGCCAGCTCCATGGCCACTGGCTGGCCGACTCGCACGGAGGCTAGATCGCGTTCAGAAACATCCAACTCGACGGCCAGACTGCTGACGTCTAAAATGGTGGCTAGGGTATCCCCGATGTTAAAGCTCGCTCCAAGGTCGACTTGACGTTTAATTAATGTTCCAGGATGTGTGGCCAGAATCTGGCAGCTCGTGTCCGAGACGTGGAGTCCCAATTGTTTTTCACGTTGCTGCGCGGCGTCTATCAACTCGTTCAAATGTCGGCTTTCAGCCACGCGCAATTCTTCGGCCAGCGAAATGCATTCGGCGCTGGAGACCGTAAACAACGGATCCGCGGTTTGAACCGCTTCGCCTTCCCGTTTGAGAATACTGGTAACCCGGCCTGAGACCCGAGCCGATTCGACGCTGAGTGCCCCTTCCTGGGGAATGACGTGGCCTGGTACACGCAGATCGCTTTCCAGCCTTCCAGTCTTCAACGTAGCCCATTGAATATTCTGCGCCAGAAGGATCTGCGGCACCACGATCAAGAGGGCCATGGATTTATTCACGAGGATGCCCTTTCCTGGCCGAGGCAGCGCAAATGAGCGCTGATAATGGAGCTACGCAATTGGATATCCTGCGCGCGTAAATCGTTGAGCGTTTTTCGAGCAAGTGTTAATTCCGCATAGCCGAGTTTTCCCGTTCGGTAGGCTGAAAAGGTGCTTTCCATAAGCGCTTCGGCCAATGGTAAATCCGTTTCGCGAATCTCTTTGAGCCGAGCGCGTGCGCGGTCGTATTCCTGCCGGGCTAAGTCGCGGTCGGATTCAGCGGCAGCCAACTGCATCCGGGCCGTCTCTTCATCCAATCGGGCTTGTTCGCGCTGACGCCGGGCCGCCGTCCATTCGTAGAAGGGAAATAAAATTGGCGCGGTGATGCCAACCATGTAGTTATAGGCAATGACTTTACCGCTCGGACTTCCTGGAAGATAGTCATAATAATTACGCTGGACGGAGAGGGACAGGTCTGGCGCCTGAGCCCACAAGGCGAGTTTTCTCGTGGACTGGGCTAGAGCGGTAGCGCCGAGTGCGCGATCTTCGTCGGCTGTATACTCGCCGAGTTGACGCAAGACTTCCGAATCCAAATCATCCGGGAGAACCAAGGGGGTGGGATCCGAGCTCAAATGGAGCAATCTCTGGAGTTTGGCGAGCGAGACTTTGGCCTGATTTTCGGCAGCCGACAAATCGGCGCGCTGCTGGCGAATTTGAAGGTCCGACCCGATGACCTCTGCCTGTGCCGCCAGTCCGGCCTCATAGCGTGCTTTGAGCGAACCGGCCAAGGTTTCCGCATCCAGAATATTGCGCTTCTGCTGTTCGACCGTCGCCAGAGCCACCGCGGTATCGAGATAAGCCTGGGAAACGGTCTGGGTAACCTCATAACGTTTGGCATTCCATTCGGCGCGGGCATTGTCTTCCTTGATGCGGTCTTGGCGAGTAAAGGCGAGGGCTTTGCCGGGAAATCCGATGGTTTCATTGATTCCGAAGATAATATCCGTTCGATCGTCCGTGTTGCCATAGAAAACCTGCGGCTCATTAGGCAGGAATCGCTGCCGGCGCTCCATTTTGCTGACCTCATAGAGATTTCGATCCGCTTCCAGTTGCTCGTGAAAGAGAGGCGCCGATTGCCACGCCCGTTCAATGGCGTCCGTTAAAGACATCGCGGAGACTTGTCTCGTCAAAAGTCCGAGGACAAGAACACCCATCCTATGGCGGGCCCAGGACCACGTGCACATAGGCGTTTAGGATTTTGGAAAAAGGCTCGGGAACCGTTTTAGGTAATAGGCCATAGCAAACCCCAACACGATGAAATCATCCATGTAGCCAAAGACGGGAATGTAATCGGGGATGAGGTCAAATGGGCAGAGCAAATAGAACAATGCCCCGTAGGCCACCAGCTTATCGAAGTTGTGCAGCTTATCTGAATCCAACACTTTCAGGAGAGACGAAATACGCTGAGTCCACTCCTTCCCCATCTTCTTAAAGGAAAGAATCTTTTTCTTATGTTGATTGACTTCCGCTTGCTTGGCATCGTTGGCGCCAAGCTCGGACAGACTTTCCATTAAGGCTTTAGGATTATTTTCGGCTTGTTGAAGCATGTCCTGAGTGATGCCCAGACTATTGTCCGCGGAAACGATGGGGAGATTCGCGCCTTCGACGGTGATAGCCTTGACGACGGAAGAGTCCAGGCGCAACTGACCTTCAGCGACGAGTTGCCGCACCACGGCCTGCAGCGCCTTTTCATACAAAAGAGGCAGTTCTTCTCTAGGATCTTTCTCCCCCCAGCGGCGCACCGTCATCCCCGAGATACCAAGACGCTTGGCGAGCTGCTCGGGAGACATATCGGTGTCTTCCAACAAACTTAACAAATGTGAATATCGCATACACATTTATTACCTTATCAAACGCGTCCTGTCAAGCGGGAAAGCGCATCAGCTGGGTGCAGGGTGAACGGTGACGTCGGTCTCCGGCAGAATATCCCGGATGGCTCGCCCCACCTGCTCAGTCAATGCATGGGCCTTCTGAAGGGATTGCGTCCCATCGGCCAGGATGACGAGATCGATAAACAATTGCGATCCTGAATGACGCGCGCGGATTTGGCGGCACCCACGCACTCCCGGCACGCCCAACACAATTTTCGACACTTGCTCACAGAGACCCTCGGGCGCTTCGTCCAATAGCCCCGCTACCGTTCGACGCCCAAGCCGGACAGAGATGATCACCACGATGACTGCGACGACAATCGCGGCGACGGCATCGGCGTAGACCATCCAGTGCAGCGCCGGATGGCTCATTCCAAATTTGACGCCCAGCAGGCCGAGAATGACCACCGCCGAACTCCAGATATCGGTGTTGAAATGAAGGGCATCCGCCTCGAGAGCCTGACTGCGAAATTTTTTGGCCGCGCGAGACAACATGCGCGAGCGGGACACATCCACCGCGATGGACGTCAGCATTACGATGAAAGACCAGGGACTGACCTCAATCTCAATGTTTCCGCTGCGAAGGCGCCTGATCGCGCTGGTGATAATCCAGAGGCAAGTGAACAGCAGAAGCAGTGTTTCCAGCAAGGCTGACAGGTTTTCAATCTTCCCATGGCCATAAAGATGATTTTTATCGGCGGGTTTGTCCGAAAACCGGACCGCTGCCGCCGTCATGATCGCTGCGATTAGATCTAATCCGGAATGCGCCGCTTCAGCCAGGATACCGAGACTCCCGGTCATAAAGCCAATGACGAGCTTAAAGAGCGTCAGCCCCACCGCGGCCAAGGCGGACCCTGAAGCCACGCGCTGTTTTTCGTTTTGGCCGGCTAGGCTCATCGCCATAATTCAGAATTCCACATGCACGCGCTCCGCTAGAATCAGGACGGGCCCGCGATCGGCGTTGTAGCCTGGATTTTTGACGCCCTGTAGATCCGTGGTCAACGTCCAGTATCGCCAGAAATGAAACGCATAATAGGTCTCCACAATTTGTTCCGGCGCATAATTCAGAGCGCCATCCCCCAAAATAAAGCCAAGTCCTCCGGCCGCCAAATATTGCCGGTGTTCCGATGAAAGGCCATTGGCGACAAACGCCAATCCGACACGATCCTCTTGTCGTCCCCAGTGAGTTCCCGCCAAGAGCAAACCCGCTGAAACCGTGCGGTCAATTTCCGTAAAGGCCCAGGTTTCAGTCGTACCATTATTCCAGCCCGCCCGGGAAAATAAACCTAAATCGGAGGTGATCGCTTGTTCAAGATTAAGGCCGAAACCGTATTTTGTCCGATAGTCGCGGGTGTCGCCAATCTGCGGATTTACTGGTGAAAGGTTTAAGGCCGAAGAGTATTCCCCAGCGTGAGACTGGTTGACATAACTGAGAAACCGCAGTTTTCCCGGATGAACGTCTCTCGCGTAACGCCATTCTAATTCCGCTTGATCGGCGCGCGCTCGTCCAATGCGCATATCCATTTCGGATTGGTTCGGGAACAGTGGCTCCAAGACGCTCGCCGCGCGCAACGCCCACTGCGGCTGATTGTATTCGCCGTAAACCCCCCAGGTGTAGCCTCTCGTGTCCGCCGCATAGTCCCAGGCTCCATTGGCAAACAGCGCCCAGTTCATAAATTGATTGCGCGCATCCGACGAATAGGTATTGCGGTCAAAGAAATCTACCAAGCTGAATTTGCCGGCCACAAAGGTGAGACGTTTCTGAGCAACATTCCCGGCCAGCTGATTCTGGGCAGAATCGAAGTGCTCCGTCTCCTGCGAGAGGCCGACGATTTGCTGATAGTAAAGGCGGGACATCACCAATTTGATCGATGGGTCATCCACCCGGTAGATTTCTCCGTTGGGAAAACCGGCCATCCCGAGCGTGTGGCTCACTCCCTGTCCGCCGATAATCTCTGGATTAAAGTAAACCGAACCACCGGTCCACAGCTTTCGGCCGATAAATTCGGTGCTCGTAAAGGACGTTCGCGCCTCGGCCTGCGGCGATAAGCTGTTTGGTCCTGTATACGGCGCATGAAAGGCAAAGTGTCCTTGAGAAATTGTCGTTGCCTGGGTATGGAGGGTCCATTGTGTGAGATCAAGGAGATGGTTATAAAATTCATCCACTCCATCTGCCCGTAGGGGAGAAGCGAGCACAAAGCTAACAGTCAATACGACGATAAAAAACCATGGCTTGATGAGCATGGGAAGACAACCGTTCTAGCGAATGATCACCATTTTGTTGGATTTGGTTACCCCGTCGGCGCGGAGCAGATAGAGATACACTCCGGGAGCCACCATCGCGCCATCGCCATTGGTCAGATCCCAGACATATTCATAGACCCATTTTTCATCGGCGGAACGAGCCAGGGTGAGGCCGATCTCAGTAAGTCCAATTTTTCGCACCAGGTCGCCGCTCAAGGTATAGATGAGAAGAGTCATGTCGTTGGCGGGGCGGGTCAACTGCGCTTGAATCGTCGTATGGCCGGCGCCGCTCGGGTGCGCATAGCCTTTGCCCGCGGGATTGGGATAGTTGGTCAGTTTGGTAATGCTTTGTCCCGGAGTCACCACCAGATTGGCGACTTGAGAGGTGACGGTCGGTCCGCCGACACCCGAAATGTCGACGAGGCTGATGCCTGAAGGCTGTCCGGCAAAGGTATTCGAATTAGGGGACGTGAAAATACGGCCGTCTATAAACGGATTCCCTGGATCGCCTTGGTTGGATCCAACGGTAACTCCATCAGCTGGAATGATCGATACGCCGTAGTGCGGTGATCCCGTGTTCACGGTATTTTGCGCGGAGGGTTGGGTGGCGTTAATCCCCCGTGAGGAGGTTATCGCATCGTCGATATGCCAAACCAAAAGTCCATCTCCGGGAATCGAGCGGTCGTAGGTGGCGCCGCTGGCGCGCCGACGGTATTCCACCAGAAAGTATTCCTGAGGCAATCCATTCAACACGGGGATCTTCAATAACGATTGCGTGGTTTCAATGGCCGTTTGCGTCACATTTTGGCGCGTGCCGCTGACGATCGGTGTCACCCAACCCAGCGTCATTTTATCCCAGGCTCCCATATGGGATGGATTGGCTCCGGATCCATCATACGGGCCGGCGTCCATCAGTTCCCATTGGCCGACAACCGACGATCCGCCGATGGCGGAGGTGTTGTAGAGATCCGGCAGACCAAGGGAATGTCCGAACTCATGCGCCATGACGCCCAAAGGCGACGTAATTCCGCTGCAGGCCGATTCCGTTTCGGGAACGACATCGCCTTCGCTAAAACCCGCTAGTTGCGCCTGCGCGCTCACCGGAGACTGGCCGCCAATCACCTGCGGATCGGCGGAATAGAAGATGGACCAAATATCGCCATTGGTAGCGGCCACTCCGCGGCAAGGCGTAGTTTCATTTCCGTTCCCCGCGTGAACCACGATCACTTCATCAAAACCATTGACTGGATCTTTGTCTTTAGAAACGAGACCCGTATGACCGCCATTGCGGGCTGTGACGATCGCGTCACGAGTCAAATAATTGCCGTTAGCGCTGGTGGTCGGTGGCGATGGAGAAACACTCGTACAAGGTGGAAGATCTCCCTGGCCTTCGTCGCCGCATCCGTAATACTCCATCGGGTGATTCGGCGTGCCGCCGGTTCCATCAAACGTATAGGCGCCAGCGACGACCGCTGATACATCGCCTCCCGCGGCCCCCGTATTGGGTCCGAAGAATTTAAACGTCAAACCGATCTTATGGTAGGAGACTTCATCATAGTACTGCGCCATACTGACAAAATGGGAATCTATCGTTGGAAGACTTTGAATGGATCTACTTCCCGAAATAAGCGCCGCCTTGCCAGCAGCGAACTGAACGATGATGACAGCCACGCTCTTGCCGCCCGAGGCGGAGGCAATCGTCGCCGCTTGAAATGAGCCATGCGCCTTTATTTGGGCGGCCGTTGGTTGATGGATCATGTCCGGATGGGGATGCGGGTAAGTTCCCGGGACGACGTGTTGAACGCCCCAGCCTGCAGAGACCGTCATAACCATGAGCAAGAAAAGACTCGTTCGTTTCATTCTCTCACCAAAAGCCAGACCATTAATCCAACCCCTGCCATCATCGCGATACATTGAATGAGCGATCGGATGGGCGCATATTCTTTCTGCAATTCGGGCGTGAGATTGGAGCCGGCTATATATAGGAAAGATCCCCCCGTGAGCGGCAGGGCGATCCAGGGAAAACTTTGCAGCCCGGACTGAAATCCGAAGGCGACAAAGACACCGGCAATCGCGATGCAGGCGCAGAAGAAATTAAACACCAGCGCCCGGCCCTTGGAGTATCCCGAATCGATCAACACGCCGAAGTCCCCGATTTCGTGCGGCAGTTCGTGCAGTGCCACGGCCAATGTCGTCGCGATTCCCACATCGCGATTCACCTGGAAACTGGCGCCGATCAGAATGCCGTCCATGAGATTGTGCAATCCATCGGAAAGGAGGATAATCCGCCCGACGGGCTTAATCGTATGCACGTGCTCCAGTTCATGATGATCTTTCCAGCGCAGGAATTTTTCAAACATGAAGGAGGCGAGTATCCCGGTCAATACCCAGAGCGAACTATGGAGAGTGTGTTCACTACGCCTAAAAACTTCCGGCAGGATATGCAGAATCGCGTCGCCGAACAAGGCGCCTGTGGCAAGACTTACCAAAATAAAAGTGATTCGCTTCAGGCTTTCTTCGCTGAAGGGAAGAGAAGCGATTCCCACCAACGACAAGAGACTTACAGCCGAAGCACTGGTCAACGCATTGAAGAATGGAGACATCTTGGTGATTATAAGATTTTGAAGAGGCTAATTAGGATTTGAGTTTTAACGGAACGGGTCGCCCGACAACCCATAGCAGCAGCGGGACCAGCGTAGCGCCAGCCAGGAAACCCGCTATGCTCGCGCCCGCAATCCAAAAATTGGAATGCGGCCGATGGAATAAATAACGGTACAGCCATGTGGAAGGTATTTCTGCCAAGGCTCCGGAGATTCCCCCAAGTGAAAAGCATCGTCCGAAATCAAATGGCTGGTGGAAAAAGGGCGTGCTCCGAACGACAGAGATGACGCTAGCGGCGACCAAGAGGCCTGACATCAGCGCAGCCATCCACGTGCTCGCGTAAACCCATTCCACCACGTCGAAGGGATGAGAAGCCGCAAAGTCGGGCAATCCTTTAATGACGAGCAGGAAATAGGTGTAGAGGGGAACGAGAATCACAAATCCGAATGTCGTGGAAACGTAAAGCATTCGGGGATGAAGCGTCGATGACTGTCGAGAAGGGGACATGAACTCCGATATTTTATGTCATTTAGACGATCATATCTTGATGGGCTGCGCTCGGTGGCCCGACAAATGCAATAATTGTGCGCATGATGAACTTTTCACAAGTGATCGTTTTGGCTGTCGTTCAGGGTTTGGCGGAGTTGCTCCCGGTATCGAGCTCCGCGCATGTGATTGTGACGGAAAAACTGATGGGATTAGATCCTGCCGCGCCGGAGATGACGCTGCTTCTCGTGATGCTTCATACGGGGACGATGTTTTCCGTCATTGTGTATTTTTGGCGGCGCTGGCACGAGGCCTTCTTCCAAAATGCCCAGGATTTTAAACGATCCGCTATCCTTTTGATTTTGGCAACAGGCTTGACGGGTGTCGTCGGTGGGATTCTTATCAAAGCGATTGAAAAGTGGGCTTTCCCGGGCGTGCCGCATGCCTGGATCGAGCAATTATTCAGTCGGCTTGACTTGATCGCTCCGGCGTTGGCAGTGGCAGGACTCCTTATTCTTGCGGCGGCCCGCCATGATAAAAGATCACGCGCATTACACACGACCATCGCATCGACTATGACGGTGCAGCAAGCGGGTTTAATCGGCGTCGTACAAGGCTTGTGTCTTCCCTTTCGTGGGTTTTCCCGCTCCGGAGCGACGATTTCGACGGGCATGCTGGCAGGAGTTCCATCGGTCTTAGCCGAAGATTTTAGTTTTGCTTTGGCTGTGATCCTCACGCCTCCTGTTATCGCTCGCGAGACGTTGCGGCTGGTTCGAATGCGCCATATTTATGACCCCGCGGCTCTTATGCACGCCGCCATACCCAGCCTGCTTGGAATGGTCTTGGCGTTTGCAACGGGTCTGGTCGCTTTGAAATGGCTGAGTCGCTGGCTGGCAAGCGGCCGCTGGTATCTCTTCGGAATCTATTGCCTCCTGGCTGCTTCTCTCCTGGAAGTCCTATACCACGCTGGCTACTGACACCAGCTTTTTTCTATTGGCGCACTTCGCGCCAGGAAGGAGCTCGCGGCCCCCAGATAACATCGTGCCATTTTACCGAGGACTGGCCGTCAAATCCTTGGCGGGCGGCCATCGAATGCGCGCAGCCAGTGAGCCACAAGCTCAAGAGAAGGAAGCTAAGCCGCTTCACCTGAAATTTCCTTCTCTTGGAACAAAGCCGAGAGATCCCGAACGGCCAGCGCGGAGTCGACACCGCGAGCACTCAATTCCATTGACCGTCCTTTGAGGGCGTCCAGGAGAATAAAGGCCATTAAAGTGGACTTCGCATCGATGTGGATCGCTCCAGCGCTGAATAAGATGTCCGAGCTAAAATGCTGTGCCAATTTGACGACCTTGGCGGCCACTCTTCGACTCAAACTCGGTTGTTCTGGAACGACGACTAACGTATGATTTTCTTGAATGACTTCTGCTGGGGACATGATGATCTCCTATACTAGTTTCAATGGATCGGAACCGGGGCCTTCTGACGCTGGCTCTTCTTTAGGAACAACAACAACCCTAATGACGCGAAGCAAACCAACGCCATGAACCGGAAATCATCGCGATAGCCGAGCATCCCAGCCTGCGACGTCAGCTGCTGGTAGAGAAAGCCCGGGGCTAATGCGGCCGCGCGCGCCGCGCTCACGCCCTGCGCCGTCAGATTTTGCGCCATCTGCGAAAGCGCCGATCGGTAAGCCGGATTGAGGTCTGTCATGTTCGCCGATAAGACGGCCTGATGCATTTGGGCATACCGCGCTTGAATCGTTGTGGCCAGGGCGATTCCAACGCCGCCGCCCACATTACGGGAAAGATTCAAAAACCCGGACGCCTGTGTACTTTTTTCCGGTTTGAGAAATGCATAGGCCGCCGCATTAATTGGAACCCAGAGAAATCCCACCCCGGCCATCTGCATCACCCGAGCCAACATGGCTGTCCGGTAATCGACCTGAAGATCAAAACCACCCATCATCAGAAGGGACGATCCTACAATGACCAACCCAAATCCGATCAAATAGCGCGGCTGGATTTTGGCGACGAGAAAACCCACCAAAGGCATGGAGATCATGGTGACGATCCCGCCCGGAGAGAGCACGAGTCCTGCCGTCGTGGCGGAATAGCCCATCAGTGTCTGCAAGAAGACCGGCAAAAGCGCCGTGCTTCCATAAAGGAGCAAACCCAACATGAACATGAGGACATTCGAGAAGAAAAAATTTCTTTCTCCCAATAGCCTCAGCTCGACAATCGGCTCTTGTTGCCGCAGTTCCCAAAAGATGGCAAACCCCAGCCCGAGGACGGCGAGAACAGCCAGCATCACAATGAGATGCGAACTAAACCAGTCTTCTCTTTGGCCTTTGTCTAGCATGATTTGAAGTGACGCCAATCCGAGCGCGATAGCCCCCAACCCGACGCCATCGATCTTCGATGTTTTGAGACTGCGGCGCAAGAGAGTCGGAGGATCTTCAACGATTCGTGATGTGAGATAGAGAGACAATAATCCGACCGGAATGTTGATGAAGAAGATCCAACGCCAATTGTAATTGTCGGTAATCCAACCGCCAAGAGTCGGCCCGATGACGGGCGCGGTCACCACCGCAAATCCATAAAGAGCCATGGCCATTCCCAGCTTTTCCGTTGGAAAGGTATCAGCCAAAATGGATTGCTCGCTGGGCTGCAGGCCTCCTCCTCCAAACCCCTGCATCACTCGGAAAAAGAGCAGCCAACCGAGAGATGGCGCAAATCCGCAGAGAAGGGAACTTACCGTAAAGAGCGCCACCGAGGCCATGTAGTAATTTTTGCGGCCGATGAGGGATGAGAACCACCCGGAGATAGGAAGCACGATGGCGTTGGCCACCAGATATGACGTCAACACCCAGGTGCTCTCATCGACTCCGGCAGAGAGATTCCCCGCGATGTGCGGCAGCGCCACATTGGCAATGGAGGTGTCCAGGATCTCCATGAACGTAGCTAAGGTGACGGTGAGCGCGACCAGCCAGGGATTATGCGACGGCTGCCAACGGACGGGAGCCGCCGCATCCGACGAAGAATTCATCGCACGTCAACGGACGGCACAACAGACATTCCGGGTGATAACAGATTCTGAATGTCGGAATTGCCGGCGAACACAATTTTCACAGGAACGCGCTGGACGATCTTCACATAATTGCCTGTCGCATTTTCAGGCGGCAGAAGGCTGAAGCGAGACCCCGTTCCGGATTGGATGCTCTCTACCCGTCCTTCCAACGTCCGGTCGGGATAGGCATCCACTTTGATTGTCACTTTCTGACCAGGCCGCATATGCGTCAGCTGCGTTTCCTTGAAGTTGGCGGTCACCCAAACGTTTTCGGGAACCACGGACAAGATCGCCTGGCCGACCTGCATGTAGGATCCAGTCTCGACAGACTTGCGCGTCACGCGGCCAGACTGGGGAGCAGTGATCTTCGTATACGAAAGATTTAGTTCTTCTTGTTCGAGAGCCCCACGCTCTTTGGCAGCCGTCGCTAAAGCCCCGGCGGCGGCCGCGCGTGCGTTGTCGAGCTGCTGCCGAGAGATTTCATCGTGTTTGTAGATGGCTTCATAGCGCGCGGCATCGGCAACCGCGCGATTGGCTTCCGCCACGGCGGCATCCAATTTCCCTCGCTGCTCAGCCACTTTAGCCTCGTAGTCGCGCGGATCAATTTCAACCAGAGGATCCCCCGCTTTCACGAGCTGGTTGTCTTCTACATGCACAGCCGTCACTTGTCCGGCTACTTTGGGCGCGATGGAAATGATATGCCCATCAATGAACGCGTCATCCGTGCTCTCATGCGTAAAAGCGGAATGGACGGTCGGCGCCGCCGCGAGAATCGCAGCCAAGGCCGCCGCTCCACCGGCCATGTACCACCGGCGCTTTCGGTTTGGCACTTTGGGCGCCACGAGTATTTGCACTGGAGGCTCTTTTCCGTGGCCATTTGTTTTGAGAATTTCTTCCGTAAGTTCCGTCGTAGTATTCATGATTTCTCCTTCAGTAATTTAGAGCTGAAAAGTCTGCATATGGCCGAGAGCCATTGCCAAGTTGGCTCGCGAATCCGAATAGCGCGCCTGGACGTCCACAAGCGATTTGCGCGCGTCTTCCAAAGAGGCCTGCGCTGTCACCACTTGAATGTTGTCACCAACACCAGTGCTGTAACGATCCTGTGCAAGCTGTAGTTCTTGTTCCGCCAGTTTGAGTTGCGTTTGTGCGGCGTCGACGTCATCGACTTCGGCCGATAACGTCAGCAAAGCCAGACGCACATCTTCTTCAACTTGAATCCGAGCATCGTCATACTGGGCTTGTGCCGCGGCACGTCGTCCTTTGGATTCTTGAATTTGTCCATGGGTAAGCCCGCCTGTGAAAATGGGAAGGTCGAGTCGGCCGCCGATACTTCCAGTACGCGCAGACCCATTGGGTTGGTTGCCACTAAATCCATAGTCCGCCGCCGCCGCAATCACGGGAAGATATCCGGCCCGCGCGGCATCCAATCCGTACGTTTCGGCTTTGATTTGTTCTTGGGTGATTCGGATTTCCGGCCGATCCGTAAGAGCTTGCGCAATCATTCCGTCTCCGCCAGTTACCACTGTAGTCGACATTCGAGGTGACTCAGCCAACATGACAGGCTGCGGCAGAGGAATGCCGACGACTCTTTTTAGTCGGATATCGGATTGAATCGCCACCAATCTAGCTTGGATGAGTCGCTGCCTGTCCCGCGCTACACGGGTCTCGGCGCGCGCGGTATCGACACCCGTTGCCAAACCGGCGTCATGCTGGTGATGCGCTAAAGTTGACAACCTCTCGGCCAAATCTAGATTGGCTTGCGCATCTTGAACATCATGGATCGCTCGCAAGTCCTCTATATAGGAGAGGGCGGCTGCCGAGGCCACTTGTTCAGCCGCCAAATCTTCGGCGAATCCAGCCGCGCGGTTATCGGCAGAGGCGGCTTTCGCATTCCAGATGGAATTCATATCCAGGATTTTTTGTACCAAGGTGAACCTTGCATCAAAGCTGTTATAGGGGCCGATGACAGGGTCCGAAAGAAAGGTACTCGCTTCAAAACCCTGAGCAGCCAGATTTGCCTTGAAAATGCGCGCCTCGGAAACGGATCCGGCAACCTGGGGTAATAAGGAAGCGGCCGCCTGGATCGCCCGGCCGCGCGCTTCCAAACTTGTCGCCCGGCTGAGCTGCGTGTTTAGGTTTGTTTGGACCGCGCGTCGTATGGCGGAATCCATCGTTAATGACGGCGTTGAAAGAGAGACTTCAGCATGGGCGATGATGACACACGCGGCCCACAAAATCACGGCCAGCAAAAAGCGGACGAGCCATTCAATATGAAATTTCATGGCACTCATCCGTTCGTTTGTCGAGTTCCTTGGAGGGCGAGCACATGGGCCTTGTCCTCTGGGTGATACTCTAAACGTGCCGCCCAGTAGGGCGATAGCAAGTCACGAAACTCCGCCAGCCATGTGAAATTTTCCTGCTGAAGCAATTCGTGTTCATCCCCAGACTGCTTAACCACTTTCTTCGACTTCTCTGTTTTTGGTGTCATGACTTTCTCCTGTTAGTGTGCGTTTACTTACTAGTTTTGGCAAAAAAAATCAGCCTCTTATTCCGCTCCTGATGTTCTGACGATCGATACAAAAACATGATTCATATACTAGTAAACAACCTATCCTTTAAAAAGTTCCCAGACTATTAAACGCTTAAGAGCGCTAAGGCCTTGGGATTGTAGTAGCGCTGGATAGCCGCATCTTTCATTCCAATGCCGCGCAGAGCAAACCACACGGTATGCTCAATAAGCTCTTCGCGCGTAACGCCATAATCCACGGCAGGATTGGTCGGTAATAATTCGCTGACCAAGGCGCAAGTTAGACGATCCACAAATAGAGCTCGCAGGGCGGCGGGCATCGAGGTCTGCACCATATCTCCGGCGATATAGGCCGCTTCAATGCTCTTGGAAATGGTCGGCACGACCGAACACGTCTCCTGCTTCTGTTTCATTATAAATCGGGCAAATTCCCCATCTCCAAGAATGCTCTGGAGATAGAGGCGCAGGCGAATTTCAAGATCGGGAACCCGGTGGCCGAATAAGGAGCTTACAAGGAAGTGCACCAGCGTTACCAAGGTGGATGTGGAAGGTTCCAGGGAGATAATTTTTTTAACCTCACCCATAAATTCGTTGTCACAGGACGAAAGCATCGCCTGATACAGTGCTTCTTTGCTGGGATAGTGTTTATAGAGGAGGGCTTCCGAAACGCCAGCTTCTTTGGCTAATTCTCGCGTTGTCGTCCCTTCCAAGCCTTGACGTGAGAAAATCTTGCGGACAGCGGACAGGATGCGGCATTTGCGCTCTTCGCAGGACATTCGTGTTTTGGTTTCCATGCCATCAAGTTAGCATATACTTACTTATATGTCAAGACCTATTTTATAAGGTCTTAATAGAAATGATCTTTGAATCGATAGACGATAATGGTCATGACGAGGGCAAAAAGGAGGCCTGCGAAATACCGTTGAAAGAAAATCAAAAACACATCGGTTTTTACTTGCCAGGAATACCGCATGACCGTCGCTAGAGGCAATTCATAATCCGGCTTTTTCATGGTCAGTTCAAGAAAGACCGGTTTTCGGGCATGGACGTGAAGGTGCGTTTCATAGGATTGAGTCTCCACAATTTCGTGAGTGATCTTGGCTTCCTTTTGTTTTGCGATCCAGTCTTCTTGAAAAAAAGCGGCATGGAGTTTCAATACATGGCCATTGGGCTTGGGAATGGGGTAGGTCATCTCAAAGATCAGACGAGCTTCCAGACTATCGGGTTTCCACCACCCTTCAACATATCGGACCTCCCCCATGCGGCTTGTGAGCTGCTCGCCATCAACCCAGAGCCGAAAATGAGCTTCGACATACTTTTGGATCTTCGTTTTAGCATCCACCGTCCACTCCGTTGGTGGATTTTCTAGGCCAAGGACAGCAGCAAACCAATAGCATTTGTTGGTATCGAATGTCGCATGGATTTTGTCGGGATAGATTCGCAGGTCTATGTCGACGGGCTTAATGATCGCGTCATCGGCTTGAAGGGTTGCCGTTCCCAAACATAGGAAGGCAACAAAACAATAGAATCCCATCCGGAGACGCACGGGTTGAAACCTAAACACGCTTTCGAAATTGACCGATTCCGAAGCTTAAGATAAAGAAGCCCACGAGGATAGCGACGATGGTTGATCCCGTCGGTAAATCGTATTGGTAAGAGACCATCACTCCCGAAATCGATGCCAAAATGCCCATGACCAAAGCGATCTTGAAAGTACGGCTCAAGCGTTCGGTCAAGCACAGGGCGCTCGCCCCAGGAGCCACCAGCATCGTAAAGGTCATAAGAGCGCCCACCGCGCGAATGGCGACCGCAACCGCCAGCCCGAGCGTCCCATAAAAAATCATATTCCATACATCGACCTTGATGCCGAGAGTGCGTCCCATATCCGGATCGTACGCGGAGATCAGGAATTCTTTGGCGGCAACATATTGCAGAGCGAAAACAATTCCGAACACGATCGCCATACCCCATAGAACAGCAGGCTCAACCGTAAGGATATTTCCAAAAAGGATATTGAGGATGTCGGCTTCGCCGCGCGGCGCCTTGACAATCAGAAGGACGGAGGCCGCCGAACCGCCGGCATAAAGCATGCCCACCAAGGTTTCTGGGGGTAGACGCGTGGTATCGGCCAGGCGAGACAGCGCGAGAAAGGTGATCACCGTCAGCAAAAGCGCTAGGGGGAAGGGCGCAATTTGGAAAAGTACTGCGAGCGCCACGGCCGCCGAGGCCACTTCCGCCACCGCGGCCCCGGAAAAGACGATCCGCCGAAGCACCACGTATACGCTTAGAGGCGAAAGGCCGATGGCCACAAAAAGCCCGGCTAAAAGAATGTGCCGCAAAAAGGGGACCGACAGAAACTCCATCATCGGACTTGATACGCTTTGGCCATCACATCCGGCGTCATGAGTTTGGCCTTATCGCCCACCAGCAATTCCCCGCTGGAGGTAATAATCGCAACCCGATGGGCGTAGCGTTCGATCGTGCTTAAGAGGTGCGTCACAAAAACGATGGTGGCCTGCTTGTCCCGCTGAAGTTCGCTGAGGAGTTCCATAATGGCGCGCTCGGAATTCATATCCATGCCGTTGGTGGGCTCGTCTAGGAGAAGAATCTCCGGCTCGGCGGCGAGCGCCCGCGAAATCAAGACGCGCTGCTTTTGACCACCCGAAAGCGCTCGATAGGGACGATCAGCGAATTCCTCCATATGCGTCTGGGCCAGGCAGGCCATCGCGATCTTCCGATCCAAAGCACTGGCCGGTCGAAAGGTACCGATCCGTCCATAACGTCCCATGAGAGCCACTTCAAAAGCGGTCAAGGGAAAGTGAGAGTCGAGACTTTCGCGCTGTGGAACATACCCGAAGAGGAGATGTTCTCCCGTGCTGACATGCTCAATACTTCCCGAGAGCGGTTTTAAAAGCCCGAGGAAGGTCTTTAGGAGAGTGGTTTTACCCGATCCGTTGGGACCCATCACGCCGAGAAAGTCGCCGCGCTCAATGGAGAAATTGATCTCATGGAGCACCGGAATGCGTCCGTACCCGACCGACAGGTTGCGCGCGGTCAGCAGTTCAGTGGGCATGGCTGCCCATAGCCTGCGCAAATTGATCGACAGAATAGTCCAGCATCGAAATATAGTCTTTTTCCTTCGGGTTTAAGCCGATGTCATACAACGAGAGATTCAGGAAAGGAACACCCAGTCGTTCAGCAATCGTCTTGGCCACCGAGACATCATAATAGGGTTCGGTCACAATGAGTTTGACATTCTTATCCTTGGCCATTTTGATGACTTCTTCGACCCGCCGCGGCGAAGGGACAAAGCCAGGTTTTTCCTCAATGGTTTTGGGAGGTTCGGGAATCACGAGATGGTAGGCTTCGGCGAAATAATCCCAGGATTCGTGGTAAGGAATGAACGCGAACCCTTTGAATGGAGCCATTTGCGCATTCCACCTTTTTTCGCCCTCAGTCAGTTGGTTTTCGAAGTCCGCCAGATTTTTATCAAAGGTTTCTTTGTCGGCCGGGTCGGAATAAGCCAAAGCATCCCGGATGTTGCGCGCCATGATCCGCCCGGCTTCCGGATCAAGTTGGAAATGAGGATTTCCGGAGGGGTGAATATCGCCGAAACTGTAATCGACATTGCCCTTCGGAATATCGAGAAGTTTAATCCCGTGATAAATTTCGGCTTTAGTCAGATTGGGGTTGTCCGCCGCCGTCACCAGGTCGCGCGCCCAGTCTTCAAGATTGAGACCAATCATAATAAAGAGTTTCGCGCGATGAATTTTATAGAGGTCCTGCGGTCGCGGAGAATAAAGATCGGCATTAAACCCCGGAGGCACAAGCGATTCGACATCCACTTTGTCCCCACCGATCTGGCGCGCCAATGCCGCTGTGTAATCCGTCGTCGTCACGACGTGGAAGCGCGCGGGCCATGCCGAAGGCGACATCATCGCTAGAAAGCTGATAAGAGTAAAAAATTTACGCGTCATTCTGTCCTTTCTAATCCATCTGCTTTAAATTTCCAAGAGAGAATGTAACCTGAAGCGATACCTTTTCTTCCGGTTTCTGCGCGGCCAGCGCCGTCTCATGGGTATATTGCAGGCGCATGCGCGTGTTATCGGACAAAAACCATGTGGCGCTGGGTCCCAAGCCAAGCTGTTTTCCATAGGGCGCGACGGCTTGGTCCGCCACATCCACCAGGAATCCCAGGTGATACCGTAATGCAAAGTTGTAATCCAAGAAGGTATAAAAACCGTTCTTGTCGTCCTCAGATCCTTGTCCGTGCCGTTGGGCGAGCATCCCCTCCGCGCTCCAGGTCCAGATCTTTCGCTGGGTCGGAGCAAATTGCAACTGCACATACGGATCTACCAGAGTTTCCGAGCGGCCGACCGGCGAAGGGGCCTGGGCGACACTTACTCCCGATTGAAAAGAGCCTGACGTGAAAGCATCTCTGGAATAATCAATCGTCGCCAAATAAGCTAAGTCTGTTGTATCGCTGCCGGTCGCGAGGATATCGCCGCGCACCGCATTCATATTAAATTTAAGATTCCAATCCCACGGATTGGGAATATAGGCGTTAAATTCGGCTCCGGTTCCAATCATGCCGTCCGGGCTGAGGTAATTGCCAATCGCGCTGGGGCGATCGAGCATCGGAAGTTGAAAGGTATTCATCAGATCGAGGAGTCCGAACCGAGGCAGGAACCGGCCTACACGTACGCTCGTGCTTCCCGGCAGCTTATTAAAATAGATCCAAGCTTCTTCGATAGTGGCCGGCCCATTTTCCGGAAGATCGATCGTGAACTGTGCATTGGTATAGGGGTCGATGGGCGAGAAAAAGACCACCTGGCCATCGCGAATTTTCGGCTGCTCGGACACATACCTTGGGTCTGTCTTGGGAATGTTCATCCGTTCAAAGGCAAAATCTCCGGCGATCCCGATATCCGGAAGAAATGTCTTAGGAACCCCTGGAATCGATGGGATCACAATGTGGCCATCATTGGAGAGCTCCGCGGCCGGCAGTGCCACCGGTGTTGCCCAAGGCAAAGCGACAACCACGACGAAGATGGGTAGAGAGATGGTAAACCGCATGAACAGAATATCTCCTTAGACGTGAAATCTATCACTTTGATCCATAAAATTGCAATAAATCTGCCTTGACACCCATGAAAAGCCACCCTAGACTTACGTCGTACAGTTATGGTTATCCGACGAATGATTCGCCCCTCGATTTTCGCGAAACTTGCGCTCTTCCTCGCACTTTTTGCTCTTATTCCTTTATATGTATTGACCTTCCTATTTATTGTAAAGCGCCCTCAACTCCTATGGGATGGCCTCGGTGCGGTATCCATTCTGACGCTCTTGGTGCTTTGGGGCGTGATCATTTTAGCGCGACATCTGACGCAGCCGATCTTCGCGTTGAAGCGCGCGGCCGAGCGGATCGCGCAAGGCGATTTTTCGACGCTGGTGGACGTGGACACTCACGATGAACTGGAAGATCTTGCGGTTACATTCAATTCCATGAGCGAAGAAATGCATCAATACCGGGAAGTGCGGGTGGACGAATTGTTGGCGGAAAAAACCAAAGTGGAAGGAATCGTTTATTCCAGCGAAGACGGGATCATTTTAACCGATGAAGACGGTCATGTTCAGCTGATTAATCCCAAGGCCAAGGCGATGCTGGAGTTGGAAGAAGATACGGAAGCGCTCTCCGGACGCCCGATCTGGGGATTTGTGAAGCATGATAAACTGGCCATTGCGATCCGCGAATGCGTGGAAGGCGATTCGCCGAAGATCATCCGCGAAGTCAATCTGTCCGCCGAAGGTGTCCGACGTTATTATTCGATATCTGTCTCTTTGATCAACGCCCCGGAAGGAAGCGGAACCGCATATTGGTTTGTGGTGCAGATCCGCAATATCACCGCCGAAAAAGAGCTTGATCAGTTGAAAGATGACTTTTTACAGTCGCTCACCCATGACCTTCGCAGCCCGATGACGGCTGTCCGGGGTTATCTGCAAGTTCTTGGAGAGGAAATGGCCGGGCCCTTAAACGACGAGCAAAAAAAGATGATTCACATTATGGAGAATGCGTCGACCAAGCTGTTACACATCGTCTCAAACCTTCTCGACAGTGCGAAGATGTCCGCGGGGAAACTGCGCTTAAATATCGCCGAATCTCAGCTGCGGCAAATCCTGCCGAACACCGTCGAAATATTCGCGACAGAAGCGGGCAAGAAAAAAATTACGCTGACGCTTGATATGCCGGAACGCATGAGCCCGATCAACCTGGACCCGCAGCTTTTGGAACGTGTCGTCATTAATCTCATCGGCAATGCACTCAAGTTCACCCCGGACGGCGGCTTTGTGACCGTGAAATTCATCGAGCTGTCCGATCGCATTCAAGGGCAGGTGATTGATACCGGCAACGGAATGCCGCCGGAATTTTTGGATCGGATCTTTAAGAAGTTTGAGCAGGCCAGCGGCACGAAAGGTGGAACGGGTCTAGGCCTGGCGATCTGCAAATTTGTCGTCGATGCCCACTACGGCGAAATTAATGTCCGCTCGAAGCAAGGCGAAGGCACCACCTTCACGTTCACGATTCCCAAAGGCCTTCAGCAAAACGAGCGCGGGGAAGTATTCCGCGTCCGTCCAAACCAAACCCAGGCGGCATAATCCCTTACGGCTTGGTATAGCTGAGGTAGATCGGGCGGCCTTGCCGGAGAACGTCCAAAACAATTCCCTCGGACAATTTGACGTTTCCGATCGCTTTGGTGAAGGCATGAATGTCCGGCGTCGGGATCTGGTTGACGGCGCGGACGATATCTCCCGGCGCGAGCCCGACATCTTCCGCCTGACTGCCGCCATCCACGTCCGTCACTAGAACGCCTTGGACATCGGGAGGCTGATGGAACGATTCCGCCATGTCAGGGGAAAGGTTAGAGACATGCGCCCCGAGCCACGCTTTTTTATTTTGCTTGGATTCACTTCCAGCTGGCGCCGTTTCCTCATCACCGCCAACATCAGCAGACTCGGGCCGTTCACCCAACATAAGCTCTAGCGTCACTTTCTTGCGATCACGCAGAACATCCACATTCACTTTCTTATTAGGAGGAGTGGCGGCGACCAGCGCCTGCAGCTTATCGGACGATTCCACGGGGTTTGCGTTGAAATTCCGGACGACATCCCCACGTTTGAAGCCGGCCTTCTCCGCCGGAGATCCTTTCATGACGCTATTGACGAGGGCGCCCTTTATGTCAGGAAGGCCGAAAGCATTGACCATGGCTGGCGTAATCTCGCGAGCCAATTCCACGCCGAGCCAACCGCGCACCACATGTCCTTTTTCCACCAACTCATCTAAAATCGCCTTCGCCTGATTAATGGGCACCGCGAACCCGATGCCAGCAAAAACTCCCGTTGGCGCATAAATCGCGGTGTTGATTCCGACCACTTCACCTTTAATATTCAGAAGCGGCCCACCAGAATTCCCACGGTTAATAGCAGCATCGGTCTGGATGAGATTGCTATATTCCCGGTCTTCAATGTCCAGAGATTGCCGAGCCGCCGAGATAACACCTACGGTAAAGGTCTGAGACAGCCCGAAGGGAGACCCAATGGCGATGGCCCAATCGCCCACTTTGACGTTTTCCGAATTTCCCAGAGCGGCAAAAGGAAGTTTGTGTCCGGCTTTAATGCGAATGACGGCGATGTCTGTTCGGGCATCTTTTCCGACCACCTTCCCATCATATTCCGTCTTCTTCCCGGCCTTGTCATAGAGGAGCACTTTAATTTCGTCGGCATCATGGACGACATGTTCATTGGTCAAGACTAGGCCGGTCGGATCAATGATGACCCCGGAGCCCATGCCTTCCATCTTGAATTTGCGGCTGCCCCGCGGCGCCATCCGGGGATGTTCATAGGGCGACCCTTCGCCCTGGCCGAACTGTTCAAAAAACTGTTCCAAGGGATCGCCAAAAAAGAATTGCGGGTTCTCTTGAACATTTTCCACGTGCGTGGTAGTGATGGCGACAACGGCCGGCATGACCAAGTCGGCGACTTTGGAAAAGGAAGCCTGGAGATTTAGAACTTCCGGATGGACGGCAGCCGTGGGTCCTTCAGGAACTTGATAGGCGGCCAATCGCATCCCGGAACCCGCCCAGAGGAGCCGTCCCGTGTGAAGATTCCAATAAACTCCCGCGACAAGAACAGCGATAACGATACGGCTAAACGAAATATTTTTCATGCAGTCTCCTAGCGGGAACGAACGCGGACGAAAGGAATGTCGCTGCGCTTACCCGTCGATAAATCGTCCCACAGGTCCTTCTGGGAGATTTCCAGGGGATCAATAAAATCCGTAACCCCCGCCTTGGTGGCGGTACCGTTCATGACCAAAACCTGATACCCCCAGCGTCGGGGACTTCCCCGCATGATGGTCCCGGGGATCGCAACCCGAATACTATTGCCCTCCAAAATCACAGGCAATGTTTGAACCATGGTGTAGGTTCCCATCCCCTGGGTCCGATACAACGTAGCCGTTTGTCCCGCGATAGCCATCGCGTATTCCCAGGCGTCCACTGGGGACGTTGTAAATCCCCGTCCCAATAAAAATGTGGGGGTTCCAGCATTCGGTTGACCATTCAGATCAACATAAATATCAATCCATGCCGGAGTCGCTGACGCAAGAGTTACGCTCCACACCACTGAGCTGGATGACGACCAAACATCCAGAGAAATTAAATCGGGCGATCCCGGCGGCCCCATGGCATCGCCGGCCGCGTCTTTGATTAGAACATGCTCACGACCATCGGGTAACACCTCGGCCTTAATGCTGGTAGAGGAGGGATGTGCCGTAACGGTCTCGCCGGCGGTTGTGGATTGGAAAAGATCATCCGGAGGCGGTTGCCCGATAAGCCGGTAGACGGCCGAAAGCGTCGCCTGAAATTCGTGCTGGCGATCTTCCGCCAGAGCCGGGGATTCGGCGGCGTTTCCCATAGAAAGAAAATAATTAGAGTTTTGCGCGCTGTAAATCTCCGCGAAAGCGGCGTCCAGGCGTTGGACAGAGGCCTGGCCGGAATTCTTATACCGCTCAAGCGCTTCGCGGGTTTTCCGAAGCGCTTCCCAACCTTCGTTTTTCTCGGGCGTACCGATCCACGCCGACCAATCGGAACGATCCCATGTCCCCGGCTTCCATGACATGGAAGAATTGAGCGGACGGGATTCGACGGCAGGGTCAGACGGCAAGAGAAAGAGGCTCTTTTTCTGCAGAATACTTTGGATCCAGGCCTCTAAGGGTTTTTCTTTCATCTGCCGCTCGTCCCAAACGCGAACGAGCGTTCCTGCACTCCGTCCTGCCACCCAGGGCGACGCGTCCCAGATTTTCAGCGAACCGGATTGATACGGACCGTCCACCGACGGAGCCTGCAAGGCACCGACGACCCAAACAAATCCTAATTTTTCCAGTAAAGAGAGAAGCTTTGGACTGGCTGCTCCGTACGGCAGAACGAGTCCTTGCGGCAGGCTGTTCCACTGACGGAAATAATCCGCTTTCGCCTGGGCAACCAATTGGACGATATCGTCAGGATAGGCATAAGCCGGCGCCGGGATCGTCGCCGTGGAAGGAATGGCCTCTCGCGCCGATGCACTATCCACTAAAAGTGGAAGAAGCGGCGCATTGGGGATTTGCATCGCAAACTCCAGCCGACCTGCCTTTTGGAGGGCCAGAAGTTGAGCTTTCAGATGCGGATCTTTGACGATATGCGTGAAGTGCGGGGAGACCGCAATGACCATTCGCAACGCCGGATATTTTACAAACCATTTCAACCAAGACGCGGCCGCGTCATCCGACAAAGGAATATAAACCAGCATTTCGCGCGGCGCGTGTGGCGGTGTTTGAATGGCCACTGGAGAGACTGGTGAAATGGTCTTTTCTTCGGGAAGTCGCCGCGGCGTGGCGCATCCGCCGAGCAATAACAGACAGATAAAGTATCGCCTCATGAAATTGCATTATAGCAGGGACGTACTCGTCATCGTCATGACGTATAATGTCTAAACTTCAATGAAAAAGGGCCAATTTATCACTTTCGAGGGACCTGAAGGCAGCGGGAAGACGACCCATATTCGTCTTCTGGCCTTGTTTCTAAAGAAGCAGGGGCATTCGGTTGTGGTCACTCGGGAACCGGGCGGGACGCCTTTAGCCCATGCCTTCCGGCGCCTGCTTCTCGACACCGGCGACGGACTTTTGCCGTTGGCTGAACTCTTCCTCTATGAAGCGGACCGTGCGCAGCATGTGCTGCAAACTATTTTACCGGCCTTAAAGAAGGGCCGAACGGTTCTTTGCGATCGCTACACGGATTCCACGTTGGCTTATCAGGGTAGCGGCCGGGGATTAAATGCCAAGGAGATCGAGACACTCAATCGAATCGCTTCTATGAATCTCAAGCCCAACTTAACGATTCTTTTGGATGTTCCAGTCGAGCGGGGGTTGAAGCAGGCCCGCCGTAAGAAAAACAAACATGACCGGCTGGAACGCGCCGGATTGGCTTTTCACCAACGTGTCCGCCAGGGATTCCTGCGGCTGGCGAAAAAGGAACACAAACGCTTTCGGGTCGTCCAGCAGCAAGACACTATCGAGCAAACACAGCGCATGATTCGGGAAAGCTTGGGAATCCGGTGAGTTACGACGCCATGATTGGTCAGCCGCTGGCTGTCGATTTGTGCCGCACATGGCTCAAACGTCAAACCACGAACCCGCTTCTCATGTACGGCCCGGAAGGCGTCGGCAAAAAGACATTAGCGCTCGTCACGGCTAAAGCCTTGAACTGCGCCAGTGCATCGGCATCCGAGCCTTGCGGTACTTGCCTGTCTTGTCGGAAAATCATCGCTGGGAATCATCCGGACGTGCGCGTCATCGATTTTGCCTGGCAGGCGGCCGAGCGTAAGGAGCCGCTCGAAAAGCAGCAAAGCCTGCGCATCGAAACAATCCAAGCCGAACGGCATCGACTTCTGCAAAGCGCCGTGGAAGGACAATGGAAAGTCTCGATCATCGATGATGCCCATCGCCTCACAGCGGATGCGGCGAATGTGCTGCTTAAAATCTTAGAAGAGCCGCCGGCCCGCACGGCCATATTTCTTCTCACTCCGTTTCGAGACCGGCTTTTTGCGACGATCCTCTCGCGTTGTCAGCCGGTCCGCTTTCGTTCCTTAACGGACAATGAAATGATGACGGTCTTGAATCGCCTGAAAGTCCCCGCGGCGGTGCAGACGTCTCTGGCGGAAATCGCATTAGGTTCGCCTGGGCGGGCTCTGCACCTCAGCCGCGAAGAACAAATTGAATCGATTCAGCAAGCCGAGCATCTGTGGCAATCCTTGGGTCAGAATTCCCCATCGCGCGTCATTCACGAAAGCGGCGGCAGACCACGAACTCAAAAACCGAATCGCAGCGAGATTGAATTGCAGATTCAAAATCTTCTCGTTCCGGCTTCCCGTGCGTTGCGTACCGGGGATACGGCAGCAATCGCCTCGGTTCGAATCATTCAGAGTGCATTGACTCAGCTTAGGCAAAATGTTCAACCCGGACTCGTGTACGACAATCTAGTGCTGCAACTAGCAAAGGCAAAATCATGAGCAAATTCTTTATTACAACTCCCATTTACTATGTCAACGACGTGCCGCATATCGGCCACGCCTATACGACGGTCGCCTCTGACGTCCTGGCTCGCTGGTACCGTGGACACGATCACGAGGTTTTTTTCCTCACCGGGACCGACGAGCACGGCACCAAAATTGCTCAGGCGGCGGCCGCGCACAACAAAGATCCCCAAGCTTACTGTGACGAAGTATCGGCAAAATTTCAGGAATCCTGGAAAGAGCTCAAAATTACCAATGATGCCTTCATTCGTACGACGTCTCCGGAACATGTGCGCGCGGTGCAAACCTTTTTAAAGGCGCTCTGGGACAAAGGTGTCATCTTCCAAGCCCGCTACCAGGGAAAATATTGCGTTCAATGCGAGCGCTTTTACGCCGAAGACGAATTGATCGGCGGCTTATGCCCGGACCATCGCATTCCCCCGGAAACGCAATCGGAGGATAATTATTTTTTCCGTCTCTCCCAGTACAAAGAGGAACTTTTGGCCGCGATCACGGACGAAAGCCATCCCAACCATTTCAAGATTTTCCCTCGGGAACGCCGCAATGAAGTGATCGGTAAGCTCAAGGGAGACGTCAATGATGTAAGCATTTCCCGCGCGACACTCACCTGGGGAATTCCGCTTCCTTGGGACCGGTCTCAGACCACGTACGTGTGGGTGGATGCGCTCGTCAATTATCTGACGGCCATCGGTTTCCCAGAAGATACGGCACGCGTGAATCAGTGGTGGCCCGCGGATCTTCATCTCATGGCCAAAGACATTCTCTGGTTTCATGCCATCATCTGGCCGGCGCTCCTAATGGCGGCGGGGATTAAAGTTCCGAAAAAAATCTATGCGCATGGGTTCTTTACGGTGAACGGGCAAAAAATGTCCAAGAGCCTTGGCAACGTCGTGCGCCCCGCGGAGATGATCAAGGAATATGGCATTGATGGGACTCGCTATCTGCTCTTATCCGCCTTCCCCTTTGGCTCGGATGGAGACTTTTCCGCCGAGACAATGAAAACGGGCTATAACGCGGCTTTGGCCAATGACCTTGGGAACTTGATTTCGCGCGCGCTCACGATGGTCGAAAAATATTGCGACAGCAAAGTACCTGATGGCCAGGGGCGCGATCTGGTAGACGCGGTTCTCAAAGATTTAAGCGCGGTCGACGGATTTCTCGACCATCTTCAATTTAAAGAAGCCTTGGGCGCCATTTTTATCGGAGTGGATCACGTCAATCGTTACATTGAAGATAAAGCGCCGTGGAAACTCTTCAAAACGTCGCCGCAAGATGTCGGGCCTGTGATGCGGCAGGTGCTCATTTCCTTGAAGGCCATCAGTTTTTACCTCCGGCCGTTTATGCCTGACACGGCGCAAAGTCTCTGGATGCAGCTAGGTCAACCCGACTACATCAAAAATCGCGCGGTGGAATTTTTTGATAACCCACAAAGTGTCGATCTCGCCGCGGGGCAAGCCATCCAAAAGACCGCGCCCTACTTCCCTCGTAAGTAGGCCCATAATTCGCCTGCAACCTTCGGACTGACTTTTTAGTCCTCTGTTCTATGGTATCCCCGGTCCAGCTCCGTTAGACTTATTAGCATGGGCAAATGTGTTTCTCGTATTGTGGCAATCCTGTTGACGCTGACCCTCATGGCGGATTGTTCTGCTCCGGCGTTCAGGCCAACGATCATGGACCGTTCGGAGCAGATGGCCGCTTTGTCATTCGCGCCAGAGGCGCTCACGGTTAGATCTACCCAGTTTTGGCTTAGACCCGCCGCCAAAAGCATCACATGCGCTCTCGCCCTCCTGATCTTTTCTTCCGTCATGCGGCCCATCCAAACCCAAGAGGTCGTCAAAGCGATTGGGGATAAAATGGCCACGCGATCTGTATTGATTCAGGAGTCTAAATATCAAATGGCCGATTTCCTGAGCGCTCCAGCACGTCTTCGGGATGACGCTTTTCAAGAGCCGCTTCAGGAACTTTTAATGGACCCCCATGAAAATCCGACCGTTCGTTTTACAGCCGCGGGAACACTTGTGGCTATGGAGTTCGGTCAAAATCTTGGAGAGTTAATGCAGCGCATTGACCACATGAACACGCCGCTCCGACGGGCCGTTGTCCTGCACCTTTGGGTTCTAGACCAGGATGGCAATTTTTTCGGCTCCATTAGATATCCGGCGTATTGCGATTCACCGCTATCTCGCGGATCATCGCCGCG
>Ga0206971_10012_pt1 | contig 52459 bp, 43 predicted proteins | sample Alteio_BWOrgHeat_85_FD_152917 | JGI IMG/M metagenome (GOLD analysis project Ga0206971, IMG submission 152917) | Enriched cells from forest soil in Barre Woods Harvard Forest LTER site, Petersham, Massachusetts, United States -... | ecosystem: Environmental > Terrestrial > Soil > Temperate forest >...
AAACTCATGCCTTTAAATCGGTATTCCAGGCGCCGGTGTTAAAAAGAGACAGGGGGGCAGGCAGGCCAACTAAAAAGGACAGAAGGGACATTGATGATTTGAAGGACGGATTTTTTTCGTAGCATTTTTGAACAAGACGACAAAAGAAATACTTGCCCGGTCGCCGATAGCTGCAATCGTGCCGTTATGTAAAAAGTTCACACAATAAAAGAATTTTGGCATAATTGATTTTACAAGTCTGAAAAAAAACTATATTTTTGAATATCCTATTGATAAAAAAGTAATATAGTTGCACAATAATTAATATTATGGAAAAAAAGCTCTACCTGAATGTTTTTTTTAATTATTATTTAATTGTTTCGACAAAGGAGGTTTTCCGTAAAATACCTGCCTTGCTGATTATTAACTCCGACGAAAGTCGCGGGGAAAATGTTCATTTTAACGATCAAACACCCTCCGGTACTGCGCCTGCGATTGCGCCGATATTTTATAAAGTTTTTAAGCCTTTAACGGCCGCCTGGTTTAAATGATCTGAACAGAGACGAAGCTGTTGACGCACCTGCTATTTTGATTATTATTACCCCCGGTTTTCCTGGAAACACCTCCGGAAAAGCTGATAATAGAAATTTTTAAAGTGTGTAATGTGTGTGATAAATTACAAATGTTTTAAATGATAAACAGGCATAATACTTTTTTTAAGGCGCTCAATCTAGCCATCGATTATATTATATTGAATATAAGCCTGATGTCGGTATACTTGCTCGAAAACCGTTCGGCTGTTTACTCATCAACCAACAGGCGGTATTTGCCTGTGGTTTTGGTTTTCAATTTAATTTGGCTGTTATCAGCAAACATTACCGGGCTTTACGAGCAGGTTTTGAATAAGGATTCCATTAAAACTTACCGCGGGGTAATTAAAACGTATTTAATTTTTGTAAGCATAATATGCTTTACTATTTTAATATTAATTGGTACCGAAGCCTATTTTATTACCCGGCAGTACTTATTTTATTCATTGGCGCTTTTCGGGTTCCTGCTGGGTTTATGGAAGCTGGTTTTCCTCAGCATCCGTAAAAATGAACGGAGAGCATTGCTGGATAGCAGGGAAGTGATTATTATCGGCGCCGGCAGAATTGGTTACGATCTTTATAATTTTTTTAGCGAAAATCCGGCGCAAGGTTATAACCCCATTGGCTTTTTTGATGACAGCCCCGAAAGGATAACCGACAAAAGCTTGTACTTAGGAGGGACGAATCATTGCATCGATTATGTTTTGACCAATAAGGTCGACGAGATTTTCTGTACGCTGCCTATATCTGATCTTGAAAAAATTGAGAAATTAATGGTAGATGCGGACAAAAACCTGATCCGTTTTAAATACGTGCCCGAGTATTTCGATTTCTCCAAGAAGCCGACGGTGGTGCAAAGCTTTGGACATATACCGGTAATTTCCATCAGGACCGAGCCGCTCGAAATCTTGCTTAACCGGTCGATTAAATGGATGTTTTATATCGTTTTCTCGTTGTTTGTAATCATTTTTATTTTTAGCTGGCTCTTTCCCATATTGTTTATCCTGATCAAGCTGGAATCAAAGGGACCAGTTTTTTTTACACAGGTTAGGTCCGGTCGTGATAATCACCCTTTTAAATGCTATAAGCTCCGCAGCATGTATGTGAACAATGATGCCGACGATAAGCAGGCCACCCGGAATGATAACCGGATAACCAGGGTTGGCGCCATTCTACGAAGAACCAGCCTGGATGAATTGCCGCAGTTTTTTAACGTTTTACTGGGAAATATGTCCGTAGTGGGGCCCAGGCCGCACATGATTAAACATACGAAACAATATTCGGCATTGATAGACCAGTTTATGGTAAGGCATTTTCTGAAACCAGGTATAACCGGTTGGGCACAGCAACAGGGTTTGAGAGGAGAAACCAAAACGGTTGAAGCGATGTTTCTGCGGGTAGAGGCTGATGTTTGGTATCTCGAAAACTGGTCGTTCCTGCTTGATCTTAAGATCATTTTCCTGACGATAAGAAACTCCTTCCTGAAACCCGATCAAAACGCATTTTGATCGTAAATTTTGCCACAAAGAAAACACAGCGCACGAAAAGAAAAAATCGATAGGCTTGGTGTTTAATAATCAATTATTTAATTGGCGGCGGTCTTGAAGGTCGACCTGTTAAGCGCAGGCTGTTTTAATGCGTTTGACTAAGTTCATCGTACGCTAATTTCGCCGGCAAAAAAAAGACCCCGAATTGGTTTTCGAGGTCTTTTTTTGGTAACAGAAGCTATTTTTTTCAATAAGTCAGTTGCAGCTTCTTTCGGACTTTACTGACTTCCGGACTATCTATTTTTTCTCTTTAACGTAAGCATCGTTAAGCCTTTTTATCACATCGGCGGTTACGTCCAGGGTTTGATCGCCATACAGGATGGTTGGATTAGCTTTGGAGTACATCAGCACCAATTTATAGCCCTTCTCTTTTGCATATCTTTTGGCAAAATTAGCTATCGTATCATATACCCTGTTATTTGCAACTACCTGGTCATTTTGAAATCCGGCCGCGGCATCCTGCTGATGATTTTGCAGATCCTGCTGTTCTCTTTGTAAATGCTGCTCTTTGGTTTGCCTTTGGTCGGCAGCCATAGTCCCTGCGTTTTTTTGGTAGTCGGCAACTTCAGCCTGGAAAGCATCCACCCTTCCTTGTATTTCGCTCTTTGCTGCTTTGCCCTTTGCCTGCAGGGAGCTGGTTATATCCTTGGCGAACTCATATTTGCTAAATAAAGTATCTTGGTTAATGTACACAATGGATTCTTTAGCAGGATCGGTTGTGGCCTGTACCGGCTTGCCGGCGGTTGATTGGGGCTTATTGCAGGCCAAAATGCTGCCGGCAACAACGGTAGCCATGGCAATTTTTGAAAGAACGGGAATAGTAATTTTCATTTTAGTCGGTTTTGCTGATCGTCTGATTTGCGGAAGATCAAAATTGTATTGCTTTAAAAAATTTTGACAAAGATAGCGTTTCAGCCCAAGTATCCTAACGGTAAAAATATGTGTTAACATCGTCTCTATTTTATCAACAAATGCGGTAATACGGCTTAAATTCCGTACTTTTGTGGGTTGTTTTTTTAACCAAATATGAGCGAAGAAAATCAGGACAAATCAAATTACTCAGCAGATAATATACAGGTTTTAGAGGGTTTAGAGGCGGTGCGGAAACGCCCGTCGATGTACATAGGTGATACGGGTTCCAAAGGCCTGCATCATTTGGTCTACGAAGTGGTAGATAACTCGATAGACGAGGCGCTGGCCGGTCATTGCGACACCATAAAAGTTGTCATCCAAAAGGACAATTCCATCTTAGTCTCCGATAATGGCCGCGGTATCCCCACGGCAATTCACACTAAGGAACAGCGTTCGGCGCTGGAAGTTGTAATGACGGTACTGCACGCCGGCGGTAAGTTCGATAAAGATACTTACAAGGTTTCGGGCGGTTTGCATGGCGTTGGGGTGAGCTGCGTTAATGCACTTTCAATCCATTTAACGGCTTTAGTTTACCGCGAAGGTAAAATATGGACGCAGGAGTACGAAAAAGGCAAGCCCTTATTCGATGTAAAGACGATTGGCGAAACCGACAAAAGGGGTACCACGATCATCTTTAAGCCCGATGCCGAAATATTTACCCTAACTACCGAATATAAATATGAAACGCTGGCCGCGCGTTTGCGCGAACTGTCATTTCTTAATAAGGGAATACGGCTGACGTTAACCGATGAGCGCGAAACCAATGAAGATGGTACACATCCTATTGAAGAATTTTATTCAGAAGGAGGCTTGCGCGAGTTTGTTAAATACCTTGACGGTACCCGCCCATCATTGATCCCTGAGCCGATTTATATTGACGGCCAGAAGCAGGGTATCCCCGTTGAGCTGGCCTTGCAATACAATGATTCCTACTCGGAAAATGTGCATTCGTACGTAAATAACATCAATACAATTGAGGGTGGCACACACGTAGCAGGTTTCCGCAGAGGGCTGACGCGGACGCTGAAAGCATATGCGGATAAGGAAGGCCTGCTTAAAAACATGAAGATAGAGATCACCGGGGACGATTTCCGCGAAGGCCTAACGGCTGTTATCTCTGTTAAGGTTGCCGAACCCCAGTTTGAGGGACAAACCAAAACCAAATTGGGTAACAATGAGGTGATGGGCGCTGTGGATATGGCGGTGGGGGAAATACTGGGTAATTACCTGGAAGAAAACCCGCGCGAGGCAAAGATGATTGTAAATAAGGTGATCCTTGCAGCTACAGCCCGTGCTGCGGCGCGTAAAGCGCGTGAAATGGTGCAGCGCAAAAACGTAATGGGCGGCTCAGGGCTACCGGGCAAGCTTGCGGATTGCGCCAATAGCGACCCCTCGTTGTGCGAAATATACCTTGTGGAAGGTGACTCCGCGGGTGGTACCGCCAAACAGGGCCGCGACCGCGAATTCCAGGCGATTTTACCGCTGCGCGGTAAGATACTGAACGTGGAGAAGGCGATGGAGCATAAAATTTATGAGAACGAAGAAATAAAGAATATGTTCACCGGCCTGGGTGTAAGTATAGGCACTCCCGACGATGCCAAAGCATTGAACATAGCAAAACTGCGTTATCATAAGATCGTTATAATGACGGATGCCGATGTGGACGGATCGCACATTACTACGCTGATCCTGACATTCTTCTTCCGTTATATGAAGGAATTGATCGAATACGGATATGTTTATGTGGCTTCGCCGCCGCTTTACCTGGTAAAAAAAGGGAAAGATTTTGAATATTGCTGGACCGAAGAGCAGCGCGACCTGGCGGTGCAAAAACTGAAAGGCGCCGGCAAGGAAGATAGCGTACACATACAACGCTACAAAGGTTTGGGTGAAATGAACGCAGAACAACTGTGGGACACAACCATGAACCCGGCTACGCGTACGCTGAAACGCGCGAGCATTGAAAACGCCGCTGAATGCGACCATACATTCTCCATGCTGATGGGTGATGAAGTTGGCCCGCGCCGCGAGTTTATCGAGAAGAACGCGAAATACGCGCGGATAGATACGTAGGGTTAAATTGGAAGTCGGAAATCGACACTAAAAGGCCCCGGAATAAGAATAAAATAGATGAGCCTTATGAAGTTTGAAAAGCTTCGTAAGGCTTTTTTTTAGCTTTTCAGTACAAGCCGCTTCCTTCCGTAATTGATAACCGCCTTATATTTCATTAGCAAATCGCCTCCTAAAACGCCCAACACTTCCGGGTACCCCAGTTGGGCATAAGCGATATTGATCGCGCTGAGATCTAAAACGGCAACTTCAAATTCTTCAACCAATAAACTGCCGATGTGCAGGTCATGAATAATGGCGGTTGATGAGGTCATATTATTCGTGCCAAGGCCGGTTGAAAGCCTGTCGCTCAGGATAAACTCCCGGCCTTCGCCCTCTACCGTAGTTTGGTCAAAGGCCGTTTTGGATGCGCCGGTATCCAGTACCAGTATAAAAGGTTTGCCAAAAACGGTTACATTAACCAGTGGATGATAACCTTCTTCCTGCATATCGATTATCTGCAGGGGAATGGTGGTTTTGTTCTTCTTTTTCAGCGGCATTAAATAGACTGTTATTTTATTATTAGCGGACTGCTAAATATAGGCTTTTGGCGATTAACACGGGGTTAAACGCTTTAAATCGTCAGCGCAAACACATTAAAATTAATTTTGAATAAATTGTCAATCAAAATAGCTCAAACAACAAAGCATAGCCTTTGTGGTCAATAATTTTAACCGCAAAGATTCACAAAGCGAGGATCGCAAAGGTCGCAATGTGCTTAACTTCGTGTCCTTTGTGAGACCTTCGCGTCCTTTGCGGTTGAAAATCTACGCTTTACATGACAAATAAGTTTAAAGCCATTTTAATGCGTCCGCCCTGCCTTAATCGTGATATGACGCTTCCTTTGCCATATCCATAAGGATTCCATCCATGCGGTTCAGCTCTTGTTCCATGTGCTCAAACACATCCGGTTCGGCGGGGTCGTCTTTTAACATAGCAGCCAACCCCTTCAAATTTGCCAGCGGGCTGCGGATCAAATGCGATTGTTTCCAGGCCATTTCCTTTATGCTGTCAATATGGGCCTGTATGCGCTCATAGGCATCTTTTAGATGCTGTTCGGCATTTTTTCGTTCAGTGATGTCATAAAAAGCTACCATCAGCCCCAATATTTCATCGCCCTCATTCGTTATCGGAACTAACTTTACATAAAACCAGGAAACAGAGCCGTCAGTTTGCGGATAGTTTACTTCGTAACTAAAAGCGTGGCCGCTGAGCACCTCGCTGGTATATTCAGCAAATTTGGGAAACCTTATTTTTGGGAAATATACGGTCAGCTTTTCGCCCTTTGCAAGGACATCGCGGTACTGGTCTTTAACAAACTCTTCGGCCTTCGGATTAAACGCCAGGATATTCAATTCCGGATCGCATAGGACGTAGGCGGTGTCGGTATTTTTAAGAATGGTTTGAAGATTAGCCTCGGATTTTCTCAGCGATTCTTCAGCCATCAGCTTTTCGGTAACGTCAAGCGTCATCGACAGCCTCACCGGCCTGCCTTCAAAAATAATATCCCTTGCGTTGATCTGTATAAACATCAATGTTCCGTCTTTTTTCAGATGCCGTACCGTTAACCCCGGGGATGAGGTATTTAAATCCGTCCGGTAGCCATCCAGTTGTTTTTTGCGGTCTTCTTCCGGTCGGATATCACGCGCATTCAGTTGCAGCAACTCTTCTTTTTCATAACCATACAAGCTTGCAGCTGCATCATTAACCGCGATGATCGACTGATCGTCCTTTGCGATCATCCACATTGGCGTCGGGTTGCTTTCAAAAAGCAGTTTGTACTTTAGTTCCGACGATTTCAACGCTTCCTCAGCCTGCTTACGTTCGGTTATGTCGATCATCGAGCCTATAATTGCGGGCTCGCCGCCAAGGATGGCGCGGCTTCCGTAAAACTCCACCCAATTGGGTGTTCCATCTTTTTTGCGCCCCAATGCTTCGTAGTGAACGCTGTCAACCTCGCCCACCATACGTTTCCTGATGTTTTCGTGGGCTACCGGCCTGAAACTTTCATGAAAAACCGTTTCCAGCGGAACAGTGTTGGTTAGTTCTTCCGGTGTATAACCAAAAACAGCCGCAAACCTGGGGTTTACATAAGTAAACCGGTCATTTTGAGCAATGTATACGCCCACCATTGATCTATCGGCAATGGTTCTGAATTTCAATTCCGCCTCGCGCAGTTCAGTCTCCATTTTTTTACGGCTTGTAATATCCCGCGCAATAATCATGATCCGGTCGTCCGCAAATTTTTTTAAATTGATCTCCGCCGGAAAAACTTCGCCTTTTTTTCTTACGTAATTTCGCTGGCGCATTTCGGTATCTTTAAGCGAAAGTATGCGACGCTCCAAAGGCTCGGTTTTTAATTCTTCCGGATCAAGTATGGAGGCAACATTTAGCCTGAGCAACTCATCATGTTCATACCCAACCATCAGGCACATGCTGGCATTGGCATCGATAATGCTCCCTTTGTTATCGATCACAAAAATGGCATCAGAAGCCTGCTCGATGAGCGAACGGTATTTTTCTTCGCTTTTTTGGTATTGAACGGTACGGTCATTCACCATTTTCTCCAAATCGGCGTTCATCCTTCTTACTTCTTGTTCTGCCTCCGAGCGTTTTTTGTCAATGCTGTTGAGCCAGTTTGCGGTGTTCCAGATCAGCAGCAAGCTTACCAGCAAAAAACAGACGGCGAGTATCGAAATACCGACATCTGCCGAAGAATGTAAGCCAAGGCGCTGTGTTTGCATGCGCAGCGAGCCAAAAAGGATGACCATTAAAAGCATTAAACCAAACAACCGCTTTGCCATTTGGTTACCAACCTGCTTGCCGGTGAACAGGCTTGTGATGCCTACCCCGGGATTTAAAAGAGATGCGCCGATGGATAAAACGAAGAAAAGCAATGCCGTATGTGTCGCCATGGACGTACGGTACAAAAACACCCGGAAAAATGATACCCCGTATAAATAACCGATTAGTGCAATGGCCGATAGGATGGTAACCAGGTGAAAATGTAATTGTGAAAACAATATCCAACCCCGGCGTTTGGCTTTCAACGCTAAAAAGCCAACCCCGAGCAGAAAGAAATTAGCCGACGCATTGAAAGCCATGCGACCGGGGTACGGGATGCCGTATGAGGGAACTGTTCTGTCGGTCGCGAATAGTTGATCGAGGCCGGTATTATAATGGAAAAGATCCTGCGAAAGTGTTATTAATCCGATAAAAGTTCCCGAAGCGGCCAGGAAGAAAAAGATGATGCTGCCTGCCTGTGATCTTTTGAATTGTGTGAGCAAAAGCGCCAGGCCGAGAAGCACGAAACAAAGCGCGGCATTAAAACGCATACCCTCAAAACCAGGAACCAGGCTTTCCAGCGCCGGGAGGTTAAGTATCCAACCCAGCATTACGATAAACCCCGCGGCGATGGTAACAACGCTTATAGTTATTATCGTTTTATTTTTCTGCGGATTGTCCATTAAAAAAGATTTATACGGAAACCGGCAAGTTTTAGGTTGGAAAAAAGGAAACTTTTAAGCCGGCACTTAAACTCATATAAAGATAACACTTAATTCCTAAGAAGAATTAATCAATTTCCGATTAATTAAAGTTGAAGCAAAATAACATTAATCTACAGTTAAACCTGAGATGGTAGCCCGCAATAAGATCGTCACATAAAAAAAGTCCGTGGTGTCAAAACGGGTATCCAATTGCCAGGTTGAATACGCCATAGCGGAAGCCGCGCAACGGAATGTCGGAATTGGGCTGCTTGATGGGCACACCATAGTCGGTACGTAACAGTAAAACTGTAAAATTAAACCGCAGCCCGAAGCCGGCATCGACGGCCATTTGGTTTAAAAAGTTTTTACCAAAGGTGCCGCCGGGTAAAAAAGGATTGCTGTTTAACACCCATATATTGCCTGCATCAACAAATAAGGCGCCCTCCACAAAGCCGAAAAGCTTGGGACGATATTCGGCATTTGCTTCTATCTTTATGTCGCCCGATTCATCTGGCAGGAAGGCTGTGCCCTGCGCCAGCTCCAAAGGCAATATGTACGAGCCCGGGCCGATGGCGTGCGCCTGGAAGCCCCGCAGGCTGTTTGCCCCGCCAATAAAAAATTGCTGCGAATAGGGGAGCACCGTCGAATTGCCATAGGGGAGGCCCACATCAACCATAAACCTGGTGGCCAAACTGCTTTTTGGGCCGAGTTTATGGTAAAACCTGATCTCATTCTCCAGTTTTACATATTGATCGAACGGTGTGCCGAATATTTTACTTACCCTGCGCGGCGTATCAGCGCCCGTCGCAAGTCCCACCAGGTTGCCTGACAGGCTTACTTTGCCGGTATAGTAAAAAGTGTTCGTTTTGGCAGTCTCCATCGTATTGGTATAGGTATAAGTGTACGATGGTCCGAAGGTGAACTGTTTATTGATGACATGCGCCAGCTCGGGATTGCGGGTTTTATGGATGCTGTCGACATAAATTTGTGTGATATTTTCCGGGTCGACGAAGGTGAAGTCTTCTAAATCCAATTGGTGCTGCACGTGGATATTTGGCTTCCACTGGTACCCGAAGGACGCATTAAATGAGTTGAGCGAATACAATTGCGTACGATTAATAAAGGTATAGCCCAATGTTAATATCGATCTGGGGATAAAAGCATTATCGGTGTGAAAACTCAGCGGACCCACAAATCTTGGCCAGGATAAGGAGGGGGTTATACCATATTCGTAAATATTATAGCCGTGATTGTAGGGGCCGAACTGTATGTCGCGGTTGGCAAATAGTGTTAAGGTATACAGCTCGGCTCCTTTAAAGGTGTTGCGGTTGCGAAAATTAACATCCAGTTGTGTACCGTCGTAATCGGCTGAATTTTGGCTTAAAACAACATCGGTTTGCAACGATCTTCGTTTTTGCTGGGTCAAAAAGTAGTAGATATCCAGCTTGGCCGAATCGGGTGTAACGTCCTCAAACCGGTTCTTTACAAACTTAAAAGGTCCCAGTTCGATAAAACGGCTCAGCGAATTGGTGTGCTCGGTACGGTTATAAATATCGCCCGGATGCAGCAATACCGTGTTTTTAAAAGTATACGGGCGGAACTGGTTCTTCGGATCGATGACATTATACCACAAGTATTTTTTTGCCGAATCCATTTTTAAAGCGGTATCGCGTAATTTATAATCGGGGTAAACATAGATGTTGCGTACGCTGTATATCCAGCGGGCCTCGTCGGGTGTTTCAGGCTTTATTTTTACCCACATATCCACCTGGTGATCTTTTACCGTACTGTCGTATTTCATGATCAGGTCTTCCGGCGCAAAATAAAAGTAACCCTCTTCCTTCAGGCGGGCATCAATGCGTATCCTTTCGGTTTTTATCCTGTCCAGGTTAAAGGGGTCGCCCGGTTTTAAAAGCGTCTGGTTGGCGGCGCCGGCTACGGCAGTATCCAGGTCATCGCCCCCTTTGGGGAAAGTAATACTGCGGTATTTATACTGCGGGCCCAGCTGGATGGTATATACCGCTTCGGCTGTTTTGGGTTTACCAAGGGTATCGCCGCTTACCTGCGCCAAAAAATAACCTTCGTTTTGCAGGCGGTTTTGCAGGATGCCGGCATTTTGATCCAGGTCAACCGCACTGATGAGTACAGGCGGCTCACCTTTCGACATCAGCAAATGTTTGAGACCTTTTCTTTTTGGTGTTTTATACCTGTCGTACAGCCAAAGTTTAAACCGAATACCCAGGATTTTTCCGTTTGGCAGCGGTCGTAACAGGGCTTCCATTTCATCCTCAATATCTCCTTTTACATTTTTTTTAACATCCTTATCGGTAATTTTTATCTGCGCGCCGGAGTATAACTTTTGGCCCGGCCGCAAATATTTGGTGGTGTTGCAGCCGTATACCAGCAAAACAATAAATAACGCTAAGTATCGATATCTGGCCATTTTAATTTGATGTTGATGATTTGGGAAGCGCCGCCGGTTGCTGTTGCACAGCAGTTGAATCCGCTTTTTTGTCGGCTGCTTTTTGTTCTTCTTTTTTTTCCTTTTGATCCTGATTATACTGCTTTTGCTCTGCTTTTTCCTGCGGGGTTTTTTTGCCGAAAAGCTCCTTAAACGTGTTGAAATCGTAGGTTATAGTAAAGCCCACGCCTGTTTCCACTACCTCGCCTTCCACTACAATATATTGATCGCGGCGGTAAACCCGTACCATATATTTGCCGTCCTTGGTGAGCTTATAATTTACCGAAACATTGCCGGCAATGTCAGTCGTTTTTTGGCCAGGTTCGTTTTGCCCTTCCAGGTTAAAGTTATTACCAACGGTTACCGTTATCCGGTCATTCAGGAATTGTTTTGACAGGCCGACGTTCAAATCCGTTCGGTTTTGCTCCACGCCCGTCGAGTAATCCGCGCCCGATGTAAGGTCGAAACTCAACTGCACCCCTCCGATGAGGTTACCTGCGAGTTTATTCAATTGGTCGGACAGCAGGCTGCTCACGCTGCTGCGTATGGCGCCGTTCAATCCCGTACCGCCGCCCTGGCTTTGCAGCGGGTTATCCCCGATAAAATGCCCCAGCACCAATACGCCCAGTACCTGTTTGTTCATTTCGTTGGGGTCCTGCCGCACCTGGCTCAGCCTTGAATTGATGGTGGCGACTACTTCCGGCCCAACCGAATAGGTACTGTCGGGCAAAACAATATCAAAGCTGATCTGCGGCTGCAGTAAATCATTTGTTAAAGTCAGGTTGACGTTAAACGGTAGTTTTTGCTTGTAAACGATCGTGTTTTGCGAACTGCCCAGCTGGTCGCTTACCAGGTCGATTGGCGGCACGTTGGCAACGTAAGTGGCCGTCATGTCAATACTCGCTTTGGTCGGGTCGCCCTGCCAGGTAATGGTGCTTCCGGGTTTAAAGTTAAATTTACGTTTTACGGTTGCGTACGATAAGTTATACGAACCCTGCGCAACAGTATAGGAGCCTGTAAGACTTATTTTCCCGCTCGGGTCAATCGTCATATTCAGCTGGGCATCACCTTTCAGTTGTACCAGGTCACCGTTGCGCTCATCAATTACAATCGTAAAATTCGCGTTCTTATTTACTTTTATATTGGCCGATACGTCCAGCCCGGTCACTTCCGATTTCCGGAGTGAATCCAGTTGCCTGGCCAGGTATAACGAGTCTTCTTTCGAAGCATTGGGGTTTATCACTTCCACTACGCCCTTCCGGTCCTCAATACCGGGGTCATCCTCCGGCAAAACAATAGTCAGGTCGGTTTTATCGTTCACAGTAAGGTTAGCATCTACAACAGGCTTTTTCATGTCGCCCCGTACCGTTATGCGCGTGTCCACATATAATTTGCCATAATAAAGCTTGTTGTCTTCTTCGGTTGAATTGGTGACCCTGAAATTATCGGCGGTAATATCCAATCCGAATTTATAATCGGTAAAATTGGTCGTATAAAGCGTCCCCGCCACGATGGCCTTGTTGCCGAGCGAATCCACCAAAGTAAAATCATTAAAGCGGATACCGTCGTTGTTAAAAGTGATACTTTCCCTGGGCATGGTGAAATAGGAGTTGAGCATGGCGACGTTGAAGCCAACCTTGTTGAAGTTTACGTCACCCCGTATGACCGGTGCATCGGTAGTACCCGATATTTTAAGGTCGCCGCTGAGGGCTCCTGATGAGTGACGGATGGCCCCGAAACTGAACCCTTCAATGCCCTTCATGTCAAGGCTGCCTATATTCAAGTCGAGGTCGAACCTGCTTGTCGGACTGGTATAGTACATGCCTGTAAGGTTTACCTTATTGCCCCTGCCGGTTATGCTTACATCAGCCGCATAGGCGTTGGCTGTCTGGTTATTTACCTTTATCCCTATATTTCCTACGGTATCTTGTTTAAAATTGAAATTACCGATGTTGAGCGCGGCGGTAAATTTCATCGCCTTTTGAAAGTCGCTTAAATGCACATCGCCATTGATCAGGCCCCCAACCTGCAACGAATCCTGTTCAGCCGCGCGCGTCAGCGTTTCAATTTTAAAATTGGTGAAATTTACGGTCAACGGCGCATTCATCGTTGGCGCATCGCTGTTAATTGTCAATGTTTGCCCGTTATTGTTGATTGAGAAATCTTTTGCAAGGATACCCTTTGTACCGAACTGCAAAGCATTATCGGCATTAACCGCCCAATTGTTATAATCAAGCAGCAGTCCGTTCGGCAAAAAACTGAACTGATACTCGTTAGGCAGGATGCTGAACACCCCGGCAACACGATACCGGGCCTTTTTTGAAGCATCGCTTACCTGTAGGGCCAGGTTTAATTTGTCGTTTTGTAAATTGCCTGTAAGGCCGGTATACAATAAATTTAACGAAGAGCCCGCCTTAATGTCGTCGGCAGTTATACTGTAGTTCAATGCGTTATTTCCGGTGTTTATGGCCAGTTTCAGGTTGGTTATTACGTTGGCGCCATAAACTACTTTTGGCATAGCGCCATTTACGGTTAATGTACCGGCCTGGCTATCAAACTGCCCGGTAATAAGCACCGGGTCGAGTGTTTTCAGGTCTGGAACCAGGGTTTTTGAAATGGGTGTTTTAACAATGTGCACATCAAATTTGAATTGCTGTGGCGAATAAGATGGTTTCACTGCCGCAACGGGTTTGGCTTCTGCGGTATTGTAGTATTTGTTTATAACATCCTGCATCGCCGGAGCGATCTCTGTCAGTTGGTATTTACCGGCCATGTGCGCGTAAAGCATGGGCGCTTTTAACTTGAGCGTACTGCTGTCGGCTGTTGCGGTTGACACCAGGCTTACGGTATCCAGCCTGATTGATTGCCCGTTCTGATCAAGCAGCAGATCAGTTAGCTTGATATTGGCATTCAGGTAGTTGGGATCGGCCGTCGGGACATCAGCAACCATTTTACCGCGGAAACGCATGGGCGTTTTTGAAAAATTCAGTTTTTGCAGATTAATGCTGTCAATCACCAGCGTTGCGTTTACCGATGGATATTTTTTATTCAGATCGGCCTTGCCGGCGAGGCTGAACGCGATATTCGGATCCCTCATCAGCGCTTTGGCGGTGTATGCGCCGTTTTCGGAAGTTCCCGAGAGCCGCAGGTTTTGATAATTATAGCCTTTAACATTAGCACTGACGACATTGCCGCTAAATTGAATGTTGGCTGTTTTTGGGTCGAGGCCCCGGCCTTTTATATGGGCGGTTAAGCTAACATTGCCTACAGTTTGCTGCTGTTTGGTGAGTGCGCCTACATTCAGGTTGTTGGCTTTAATGTCGGCAACATAACTTGCGGCCGCTTTGCTGTTACCGTTGCGCATGCCTGCATTAAGGTCGATTGCGCCATAATTGGTACGAAGGCCGAGCTTTGTGTCGAAATCAGACATCCCGCCTTTGAAAGTACCCTTTAGATTAATATGTGACGGGATAGTAACTGACGCAGGGATCATGCCCGGCGAAACCAATTTGGCAATATCGCTGCTGCCTGTGTTAAAATCATCCAGGTGAACATCAAAATAGGCCTTCTTCATATCAGGGAGTCCTTTCAGACTTGCGGAGGCCTTAAAGTGAGTATTGCTAAGGCCGCTAATTTCCAGGTTCGGGATTTGCAGGTCGCTCACTTTCCCTAATACGCGTCCGTTAATCTTGAACACGGCATTTGGCGCATGTTTAAAAGGATCCATAGTCGCCATCGACGGCATCAGCAATAAAACGTCCCGCAGGCACAAATGGCTGCCGTTGAGGTTGGCGTTAATGAATAAGGCCCCCGGATTGGTGCTTAATGCGGCGATGGACGGGTAGCTTACTTGTAGTTGATTTTGAATTAAGCTTTGCGGGGTTTGTACAAGCAAGTCGTTCAGGTATGCATTTTTCGGTCCGTACAAAAATTTGGTGTGGAACTTGTTGATGATCAGCCCGCTTTTTTCACTGAATGAAAAGGCATTTACGTTGCCGGATATTGTATTCGGGTCGTAACTTAAAGCTGTTATCTCTGCATTAAGGCTGCGGATGTCCATGTGGCCAAAATCAAGCCCTTTTGGCAGCGGGCTTTGCGCGTTGTTGTCGAACTTAATATTATCGTTATTAAAGCTGACCCTACCTAAAGTTGCCGCCCATCCTTTTTGATTTTGCGGTGATGCCATTATGGTATCCAGCTTTTTGATGGCCTTAACCACCGCTTTTTTAACCGTTTGCGGTTTGGCCAGCGCGAGGCCTGCCCGGGTGTCTTTCAGATCGATGCTTTTGATGGCTACCTTTTGATTTTTGAGGTCGATCTTATCGATATCCACCAGCAAAGCACCAAGGTCGACTTTGGTGGCCATCGTGCTGCTGCGGTAATCCACCTTTATTTTCGAAATATCGATGATGCCCAGATTAAGCGTCATATTCAATGGCCTGACGGCGGTGTCAACCGGTGTTGCTGCTGCTGTTGCAGCAGTAGGGCTTTGAATAATACGCGTATCGATACCTGAAATTGTGATCTTGGGGATAGTAAATTTCATTTTGTCCAGGTCGAAATCTTTAATCTTCGTATCAAAATGACCTAATAAAAATTTGATATTGTTGCCGGTAATGGCATCCTTGTAGGAAACATTGATGCGGTCCAGATTGATCGTGCCTATTGAAAACTTCATTGTCGACGAGGTATCTGTTGGCTGAACCGGCTTTTTCTGCTCACCCGCAAACGCGTTTAAGATATATTGGAAGTTGAATACGCTGTCGGGCCCGCGGTTGATGTTGGTGGTAATGCCTTCCAGGTCTATCTCGTTTACCTCTACTTTATGGCTTAATAACTTGAAAAGGCTGATATCGACTTTCAGTTTGTCGCCGGCGATTAAGGTATCCTTTTTTTGGTCCTCGAAATAAACGCCTTCCAAAACGATTAATTTGGGCAGCCCGAGGCTGATGTGGGCGATCTGTACTTTGGTATGTATTTTATTTTGCAGGAATGTAACCGCTTTGTTTTTAGCAAAGTTTTGCACGGCAGGCACCTGTATCAGTATAATGATAAGCAGTACAAGGAAAATAACGCTGGCTATAATCCATAGGATGGTTTTGAGAGCTATGCGGCCGAATCGTGTCAAGGGTAGAAGTTTTTCAGTCAGATTATTTTTACCAGTATAATGAAAATTGCCGCCAAAAGTTTGCTTTGAGTAAGTAATTTTTCATGAAAACGATAAGTTGAACGCGTGGAAACAACTAAGTTGCTTTTAGATAAAAAAAATGTCTCGATAATAGCATTGAATTAACTATTATGTGACCCATGTCATTCAGGTGGCTCACCAGCACCCGGCCGGTCAGGAAGCTCAGTGTGCGAGAATTTTTTTGTTGATCCGTTTGATCAGGGCGGGGCCTTCATAAATAAAACCGGTGTACAATTGCACCAGCGAAGCGCCGGCATTTAATTTTTCGACGGCATCTTCCGGCGAATGTATGCCGCCTACGCCGATGATCGGAAAGGCGCCATTTGATTTTTTATGCAGGTAAGCAATCACTTCGGTTGCGCGATGCGCTAAAGGTTTTCCGCTCAATCCCCCGGCCTCAGTCTTTAATATTTCATCAGACACCAGCCCCTCACGACTGATAGTGGTATTAGTGGCGATAATACCTGCGATGCCTGTTTGCTGCACGATATCGACAATATCGTCCAGTTGTTCGTTGGTCAGATCAGGCGCTATTTTGAGCAGGATGGGCCGGCTGATGCCGTTTTTGGAATTGCGCTGTTGCAGCGTGTTCAGGATCTGCATCAGCGGGCCTTTCTCCTGTAGGGCACGCAGGCCGGGGGTATTGGGTGAGCTTACATTCACCACAAAATAGTCCACCACATCAAACAGCCGGTCGAAACATTTAATATAGTCGCTTACGGCATCTTCGTTCGGGGTAATCTTGTTTTTACCGATGTTGCCGCCGATAATCAGTCCGTGCTGGTGTTTGTTTGGTTTGCGGCGGTAGGCGGCAATACGTTCGGACGCAACGTCAACCCCTAAATTGTTAAAGCCCATACGGTTGATCAGCCCGCCATCGCCGGGCAGCCGGAACATCCTTGGTTTGGGGTTACCGGGCTGGGGGAGAGGCGTCACGGTGCCCACCTCGATAAAACCAAAACCAAGCCCCGCCATTTCGCTGATCAGTTCAGCATTTTTATCAAACCCCGCTGCCAGGCCGACAGGGTTGCGGAATTTCAAGCCGAAAACTTCTTTTTCAAGCCTTTTATCCTCAAAATCCCATAAGGCGCGGCTGATTGCGGCGCCGCCGGGTATAAGGTTAACGCTCTTAAGCGCGGCAGTAACAGAATGGTGTATCTTTTCGGGATCGAACTTAAAAAGAATGGGCTTGATGAGCTGATACATGGCCGCGAAGTTAGGAGTTTAGTCCGAAAGTCCGAAAGTCCGAAAGTCCGAAAGTCCGAAAGAAGGGCGTTTGGTTCTTTCAGCTTTCAGCTTTCTCCTTTTACCTTTCACCTTTCACCTTTCACCTTTCACCTTTCACCACAAAACGGTATCTTTGCGGCCGAAATGATCGCTATAAATAACCTCACGTTCGAGATCGGTGCAAGGGCATTGTATGATGAAGCAAACTGGCATATCAAGCCGGGAGAAAAGATTGGCCTGATCGGGGCCAACGGGACTGGCAAAACCACGCTTTTAAAAATTATTGTAGGCGAGTACAAGCCCACATCAGGTACCGTGTCGATGTCGAAGGATATTGCTATCGGATACCTGAACCAGGATTTGCTTTCTTACTCGTCCGACAAAAATATCCTTCACGTAGCCATGGAGGCCTTTGAGCGCCAGAACCAGCTGCACGACGAAATAGAAATTCTGCTGCAAAAGCTGGAAACCGATTACACCGAGGACCTGCTGCACAAGCTAAGCGATAAACAGCATGAATTTGAAGTGCTGGATGGTTATAGCATCGAATACAAAGCCCATGAGATTTTAGCGGGTTTAGGCTTCAGCGAAGCGGATACACATCGCAAATTGAGCGAATTCTCCGGCGGGTGGCGGATGCGTGTAATGTTAGCCAAAATATTATTGCAGGCCCCCGACATCCTGTTGCTGGATGAGCCCACCAACCACCTCGACTTACCTTCCATCCAATGGCTGGAGGAATATTTGAGGGCATTTGACGGGGCCATCGTTATCGTATCGCATGACCGCTGGTTCCTCGATAGGGTGATCAACCGTACCGTTGAGGCGCGTAAGGGAAAGCTAACGGTTTATGCGGGCAACTACACCTTTTACCTGGAAGAAAAGGCCCAGCGCGAGGAAATTCAGCGTGGTGAGTTTAAAAACCAGCAGTCAAAAATTAAACAAGAAGAACGTTTGATCGAGCGTTTCCGGGCGAAGGCATCCAAAGCAAAAATGGCACAGTCGCGTATTAAGGCGCTTGACAGGCTGGAGCGGGTGGATGATGTTGACGATGATAACCCGACTGTCAATTTCGCTTTCCGTTTTTCAAAGCAGTCGGGCAGACACGTAGTAACGCTTGATAATATCAGTAAATCATATCCCGGGATCGAAATACTATCGCATGCAGAGGCACTGATTGAAAAAGGCGATAAGATAGCCCTGATCGGCGCAAACGGAAAGGGTAAATCCACCTTGCTGCGCATTATTGCCGGAGCCGACAAAGACTTTACCGGTAAAAGCGAAACGGGACACAACGTAACCCAAACTTTTTTTGCGCAGCACCAGTTGGAAGCGCTTCATTTGGAGAATACGGCCTTGCAGGAACTGCAATCCTTCGCGCCAAAACATAGCGAGACGGAATTGCGCACTATTTTAGGATCATTCCTTTTTACCGGCGACGATGTATTTAAAAAGATAAAGGTGTTGTCGGGCGGCGAAAAATCTCGCGTGGCGCTGGCAAAAGCGCTTACCGCCGATGCCAACTTTTTGGTGCTGGATGAGCCTACCAATCACCTGGATATGCAATCGGTAAACATATTGATACAAGCATTGCAGCAATATGAAGGGACGTTAATCGTTGTATCGCACGACCGTTATTTCCTGGATAATGTGGCCAATAAAATATGGTTTATCGAGGATCATAAAATAAAAGAATACCCGGGCAACTACCAGGAATATGATGAATGGTATGCCAAGCGCAAAATCGAGCTGAAAAATGGAGCCTCCGCGCCTCCGCCACCGCCTAAAAAGGAGGAAAAAAAGGAGCCGGCGCCGGTTAAGCACAATGAAAATAAGCACCAGCAACTAAAAAAACTGAACCAGGACCTGGCTAAGCTGGAAGAACAGATAGCTGAACTGGAAAAGACCGTAAAAAGCCTGGAAGCGCAGCTGGCAGACGAAAAGATTTATAACGATCTTCCGAAAATGAACGCGATTAACAATAATTACGAGTTGCGGAAGTTGGATCTGGGTCATGCGCAGATGAAATGGGAAGCTTTGGCGGAGCAGATCATGGAGCTGGAAGCTTAGTGATTGCGGAATTCGGAATTTCGATTTCGGATTTGTTATTTTCGATTTATGAAAAATATTTCCTCTATTGTGCCCATGACCGATCGTGCGCGAGGTGTCATGCTGAGGCACTCGAAGCATGCGGGCAAAGGCCTTTCCGCGCTCCTTCGAGTGCCTCAGGATGACAACGCTCTTTTGTCATGTAGCCTTCGAAGTTCGTTGGATTTTGCCAATCCCAATGTCGTGTGGATGAAAACGGTTATCGCAGCTTTGCTTTTTTTTTGCCTTGTTATTCCCGCCTTCGCGCAAACACCCTATGATAATGTCGTTTATCATGCTGAAATAAAGAGTGTTGAGTTTTATAATACAAAAAAACAGGGCTCATTTCCGCTGATCACTTTAGGTTCGGGTGAGAAGCTGTTACTGGCTTTTGATAATTTGCTCGGCGGCTCAAAGGATTATTCGTACACCATTGAGCATTGTGATGCGGACTGGAACTCTTCGAACCTGTCCACCACCGAATACCTGAAAAGTTATTCGGATGACAAGATCACCAATTATGTTTACTCGCTCGGGACTATCCAGAAATATACCCATTATGAGCTTACTTTACCCAATGATAATATCGCCCCCAAAATCCCGGGCAACTATGTGCTGAAGGTTTATGAAGATGGCGATCAGTCCAAACTGGTGCTTACCCGGAGGCTTTATGTGCTCAGCCCCAAGATCGGTATCGTTGCGGAGGTTGTGCCGCCGAATGACAACGCGCTTAGGGAAACTGATCAAAAGATCAATTTCACGCTGAATTACGGTAACCTGCGCGTGCAAAACCCTTCGGCCGAGCTGCGTACTTTCATCATGCAAAATGAACGAGCCGAAACCGGGACAATGAACACCGAGCCAACGTTCATCAACGGCACGCAACTGATTTTTAGCGACCCTACGCAGAATAATTTCCAGGCCGGCAATGAATTCAGGCATTTTGATACCCGCAGCCTCAAACTTAACTCCGAGCATGTTTTGCGGATAGTAAAAGATACTGCGAACGCGGTGGTGATGCTTAGCGATCCTGACCTTGGCGATAAACCCTACAGCTTTCAATACGACCTTGACGGCGCCTGGTATATATTAAACCAGGACGGCACCGACCCGCGCACCGATGCCGACTACGCGCATATATTCTTTACGCTGAATACCCAGCGATCGCCGCTTGATGGCACACCCTATATGCTTGGCCGTTTTAATGATTACCAGCTGGATGAAAACAGCAAAATGCATTATGACCCCAATAGTCACAAGTTTGCGATTTCTGTATTTTTAAAACAGGGAGTTTATGATTATACCTTTGTTTGGGTTGATAAGGCTACAGGCAAGCAGGATGATGTTGCCTTTGAGGGCAGCCATTTTGAAACCGAAAACAAGTACCAGCTACTGGTTTACTACCGGCCGGCCGGGGCGCGCTGGGAAGAATTGATCGGGTTCAGGGAGTTGAGTTCGGCAAAAAAATAGCAACAAAAAATCCTGCCGGCACAAACCAGCAGGACCTATAGTATTTATTAGCCCATGTTTGAGTCCTAAGTCTAAAGTCCAGGGTCTTAAGTCAAGACAAAGCGAACTTTAGACTTTAGACGCCAGACTTTTGACTTATTTCGCACCCGCAGCTTTTAACAAAGCAGCGTTGTTTTTTTCAATTTGGCTGTGTTTTGGCTCAGCGGAACGGCTGCCATACTCCAAATTGGTGGCCAGCTTTAAAAATTGCACTTCTAACCTCGAAGTGGTTTTGTTTTTCCTGTCTTTTCTTTTTAAACGGGTAACGCCCATGGTGCTATAATTTTAATGTTTTTAATTTTCTTCGAGGTCGGGAGCGGATTCGAACCGCTGTAAAAGGTTTTGCAGACCTCTGCCTAGCCACTCGGCCACCCGACCATTTTTCAAGGCTGCAAAAATAGGAAATTATTTATTCTGCGGCAAGTTTATTATTTCTATTTCTGCTGACCTCCGAACAAAAAATAGCTGCTGCTATACCCACGTTCAATGATTCCGCATTGCCGATGCGGGGAATAGTTACGGCTTTGCTGATCAGGCGTTCAATTTCCGCTCGTACGCCATTGCCCTCGTTGCCCACCAGGATTAAACCTTCCCGTCCAAAATCGGTCTGGTAAATACTGTCGCCGTTTAGCATAGCGCCAAAAATGGGCAGATTAAGGTATGATAAAGTTGCAGCAAGGTGGGTATAAAAAACTTTTACCCGCGCAAGCGACCCCATGCTGGCCTGCACCACTTTAGGGTTGTAAACGTCAACAGTATCGGTTGAGCAGATGATATAATCGATGCCAAACCAGTCGGCAGTGCGTACAATGGTGCCCATATTGCCGGGATCCTGCAGGCCATCTAAAACAATCGAGAACTTTTGTTTGAGCTGCGCGTTATTGATTGCGGGCCAGGAGGGTGTTCTGACCAATGCTGCAACGTCCTGCGGGGTTTTTAAGCTGCTGATCTTTTCGATGTCGTTTGCGGAAATTTCAGTTAAGTTTATTTTACGGGATAATTTCAGCATTTTTGAATCGAAAGAGGTTGTATGATAAATAGCCTCGATCTGGTACGGAGAATTAATAAATTCGACAACCGATTTATGGCCTTCAACCAAAAACAAGCCGTGTTCAACCCGGTCTTTTTTATGTTGCAATGATTTTAGTAAACTGATTTGAGATTTTGAAAGCATATACCAGGCGCGGCTACCGTTTTACAATATTAAGCATTCTTCTGCTCTTTCTGATTTCAGGTTGTAGTTTAACCCGCCGTTTGAAGGATAACCAGGCCCTGGTTCGTAAAATAACAATCAAAGGCGTTAGCAATAAAGATTTCGCCGTGGCGGCGGTTAATTACGTGGACAAGGAGCAGCAGCCCAATAATGTGATCAATCTGCAGTTCTATTACCTTTTCAGCAAAAACGGCAAAAGGGACATCGGCGAAGCGCCGCACCTGCTGGATAGCAATTTGGTTGAGTTTTCGCGTACGCAGATCGAAAAATTTCTGCAAAGCAAGGGCTACCTCAAAGCAAAGGTGGCTGATACTATCCGGGTGAAAAAGAAAAGGGCAGAACTGATATTTTCAGCTGTTGAAGGCCCGCTTTTCAAAATCAGGAAAATACAGGACAGCATTGCCGACAAAAAAGTACGCAGCCTGTACCAGGTTAACCGTCCCCGGTTCTCCCATGTACAACCGGGCGGCAGATTTGATACCGACAGCTTAGCGTACGACCGCGACGAGTTTTTCCAGGTAATGAAGCGAAACGGTTATTTTGATTTTTACAGACAGTATATCAACTATACTTGTGATACCAATTTCAGGAGCAGCGTGGTAGATATAAAAATGATTATCGCCAATCCTGAAGGAAAATCAGCGCACCCGGTTTACAGGATTAATAACACACTGATAACCATAGCCAGGAGCGATGGCAGCACTGGTAAAGCAGACACCCTGCAAGTCGATTCGCAATTTCGATACGTCGATTTTTCCCATAAATTTCAACCCCGGACGGTTATCGATTATGATTTTCAGCGCAAGGGGCAATTATATGACGTTGATAAGCAAACGCTCACTACTTCGCGATTGTCGGAGCTAAATATATTCAGGAATGTGCCAAACCCTGCATATACCAAACTTCCGGACAGCACCAACAGGTTGAATTCGAAGATCGATATCATACCGCTAAAGCAAATGTCGGACCGCGTTGAAGCGGAGTTTTTATTTAATTCGGGCCAGTTTGGCTACAACCTGGGCAATATTTTTACCGACAGGGATCTCTTTAAAAATGCCGCCATATTGCAGGTAAAGCTTAACTGGAGCGTACTGTTTAACCGTGGCGGGGATCAAAGCGGCATTGAAAACCAGGACCTGACAGTCGGCGCCAACCTGATCTATCCAAGGATCATTTCACCGTGGCATTTTCCGATACTGGGAAAGTACGGCGTGCCGCATACCACATTTTCAACCAATTACCAGTTGTTTTATGAACAGGGTTTGGTAGAGCGAACCAGCTTTATCAATAATATAACGTACGACTTTGCAGAAACCGCGCAAAAAACACATACGGTTACGCCGATCGACATCGAATTTTCGCGAGGTGTGATAAACCCCATTGCACAGGCGGAACTGGCCTCCAAAAATCTTTTTGCCTATAGTTACCTCATTGGGCGTACGGTGTACGTTACCGCCAGTCAATATACCTACCAGTTTAACGCCAATAAGCTAAATTCATATTCAAACTTTGTTTATTTACGCGGCAGCCTGGACGTTGGCGGCAATACGATGTCCCTATTGACCAATATTTTAAAAACGCCCAAAGACTCCCTGGGCAGCCGGACCATTTTCGGGCACCCATTTGCACAGTATGCCAAAGTCGATGCTGATTTTCGGGTATATCACAGCCTGGGGGGAGAGCGGCAACTTATCTTCCGCATAAATCCGGGTATCGGCGTTCCGTATGGTAACAGTCACCAGTTAAAATTTAAAGACACCACCTACATCGGCGGCCTGGTATTTGAGAAAAACTTTTATGCCGGCGGCGCTAATGATATGCGGGCCTGGCTTCCACGGACCCTTGGCCCCGGTCAGTTTAACCGGGCTTTGTTTTACGGGCCACCCGGAACGCTGACAGCGCCATCACAGGGCGATGATCTTCGTACCCGTTTAAAATATCTTGATCAGTTTGGCGAGATCAGGATCGTTTCCAACCTCGAATACCGATATAAACTGGTTGATGACTTTTTCGGATCGGTGCTGCGGGGGGCGTTGTTTATGGATGCAGGCAACATCTGGCGTTTGCAGCCCCAGGAAGGTGCGCCTAACGTTGAATTTAAGCTGAATAACATTTTGCCCGCAACCGCGATGGACATCGGAACAGGTTTGAGATTTGACCTCGCCTTCTTTGTGTTCAGGTTTGACGTAGCTTTTAAAGTGAAGGACCCGCAATTCAGCGGTTCGCAACAATGGGTGTTGTTTAATCATTTCGACGAATTGTTTTACAGCGGACCGTTCAAAAGAGCTTACCAGGTTGATAATAGTGGCGATACGTATAATTTTATGCAGCTGAATTTCGGCATAGGGATGCCGTTTTAAGTCCGGAAAGTCCGGAAAGTCCGGAAAGTCCGGAAAGTCCGAAAGACAGAAAGTCCGAAAGACAGAAAGTCCGAAAGACAGAAAGTCCGAAAGACAGAAAGTCCGAAAGACAGAAAGTTCGAAAGACGGAAAGTTAATGTATAGCGGCCTGCCAGCCACACCCCGATCTTTTTTCTTCTGACTTTCCGGACTTTTCCGACTTCGGACTAAATATTATTTGATTTTCTTAACTTTGTGACATGGAAAACAGCGAAGAACCGGCCATCTGCAATATGGTTGACCTAAAGCTGAAAGGCTTTAATGTTTACCGACTGGAGAATTATGCCAGCAGGGCGCCAAAATACAATCGGCGCGACTTTTATAAAGTGGCTTTACTTACCTGCAGGGGCGTTGTGCATTATGCCGACAAAAGCATTGAATTGAACGGCACATCCCTGTTTTTTGCCAATCCGCACATTCCGTATTCTTTTGAGCTGCTTTCAGAAAAGCAAACCGGTTATGCCTGCCTTTTTACCGAAGGTTTTTTGACTACCGGCGAACGCCTGCAAAGCCTGCAGGAATCGCCGCTTTTTAAAATCGGCGGCAACCCTGTTTTTGCGGTAAGCGATAAACAAAAAGCGGAGATCGATGCCATGTTTATGAAAATGCTTGCTGAACAAAGCAGCGATTACCTGTATAAGAATGACCTGATTCGCAATTATATCAACCTGGTTATTCACGAGGCGCTAAAAATGCAGCCGCTGGAGAATTATTCGAGGCATAAAAACGCATCTGCCCGTATTGCCTCATTGTTTCTTGAACTGCTGGAGCGGCAGTTCCCAATTGAAAGCACCGACCGGCCGCTGAAGTTAAAAACCGCACAGGAATACGCCCAGAACTTATCTGTACACGTTAACCACCTGAACCGCTCGGTTAAGGAAGTTACGGGGAAGCCAACCACTGCACACATAGCCGACAGGCTGATCGGCGAAGCAAAAGCGCTGCTGCAGCATACCGACTGGAGCATCAGCGAAATTGCCTACTCCCTCGGTTTTGAATACCCCACTTACTTTAACAATTACTTTAAACGAATGACCGGGGTAGTGCCCAAATCGGAGCGGCTAAAACTTGTTTGATTTTCTTACTTTTTTGTTTGATTGTTGTTAACGGTCCGGTTTCATCCGCAGTAATTTTGTGCCGTTGATTACAAAGTGCCGGTTGCTTTGTTAATCAATCGTTCACCAAATACAAAAATTAAAACATGGAAAATAGAAAATTGGGAAACAGCGGCCTCGAGGTTTCGGCCATTGGATTGGGTTGCATGGGTTTAAGCTTTGGCTATGGCCCCGCTGCCGATAAACAGGATGCCATTAAACTTATTCGCCGGGCATTTGAGCTTGGCGTTACTTTTTTTGACAGCGCCGAGGCCTATGGGCCTTTTAAAAATGAAGAAATGCTTGGCGAAGCGCTGGCGCCGTTTCGTGACAAGGTGGTAATTGCCACCAAGTTTGGTTTTGAAGGAGGTGTTCCGGCGAATGGTTTGAACAGTAAGCCGGAAACTATCCGGAGTGTTGCCGAAGCATCACTGCAGCGATTGAAAACTGACCGCATCGACTTGTTTTACCAGCACCGCGTGAATCCGAAGGTGCCCATGGAAGACGTTGCCGGGACGGTTAAAGACTTGATAGCTGAAGGTAAAGTGAAACATTTCGGTATGTCGGAAGCGGCTCCGGGCTCTATCCGCAAAGCGCATGCAGTTCAGCCGGTAGCTGCACTTCAAAGCGAATATTCGTTGTGGTGGAGAGAGCCGGAGGCCGAGATCATCCCGACGCTTGAGGAACTTGGGATCGGTTTTGTGCCATTTAGCCCGCTGGGCAAAGGCTTTTTAACCGGCGCGATCAATGAAAATACCCAATTCGACGCAACCGACTTTCGCAATATCGTTCCACGGTTTTCGCCCGAAGCGCGCAAGGCAAACCAGGCCATGGTTGACCTGATGAACAGTATTGCCGCGCAAAAAAACGCGACGCCCGCACAGATAGCGCTGGCCTGGCTGCTGGCGCAAAAGCCGTGGATTGTTCCCATCCCCGGCACGACGAAATTACACCGCCTGGAAGAGAATATAGGCGGAGCTTATGTGGAACTAACGAAGGAAGACCTTGCAGCTATTGAAAGTGCCGCAGCGGAAATCACCATCCAGGGGGAGCGCTATCCAGCGCACTTAAAGGCGTTGGTAAGCAAATGAAAACGAAGACAGTACTTGCCCTTGCGTTTTTCCTGGCGGCAGGCCGGTTGTTCGCACAATCGCCACAGGAAGCGGATATCCTGAAATTATCCGAAAAAATGTTCAAATGGGAGGTGGCCGGGAATGTTGATTCAATGTCGTTTACTTAAGGAATTAGTATTTATGCTTGGCATTGCGTTCGCCTCACCCCAAACCCCTCTCCAAGGGAGAGGGGCTTAAAAAATGGAGTTTTCCGCTGTGAATCGAAGTCTTTCTCCTTTGGAGAAGGATGAGTGAGGGCTTCCCCGTTTAGGATGAGGCGAAAATGCCCAGGAGCACCCTTAAGTAAACGACATTGAATGTTGATTCGCTAGCCAACCTGTTTGATGATAGATTTATGGTGATCGGCGGGACGGGCGATATTCAAACCCGTGATCAATACCTGGCAACTTTACGGACCGGAAATTTTGTACACAACAACGTTGATGTTGAAGAAAGCAAGGCAACAGTTGCCGGCAATGCAGCTACGTTGGTGGGGAAGGGGAGGTTTACGGTCACGGTTTCGGGGAATAAAGTCACCCTGCATCTTACCTATATCGAGGTATACACCAGGAGGAATAATGAATGGAAATTGTTGGCGCTGCATGCGGGCATTCTTCAAAACTGAGTAAGCCCCGCTTTTATTGCCGATGAAAAAGAGCAATATTTGATCATATAAAAGCTATCGTTATAATGTAGAGAAGATATTTATGAAAAATAATAAAGAGAAAGTAATCGTAGTTATCGGAGCCGGATCCATTGGCCAGGCAATTGCCCGCCGCGTGAGTGCCGGTAAACATATTTTGCTCGCTGATCTGCGACAGGAAAATAGCGATGCCGCCGCCAAAGTGCTCAGCGAAGCGGGCTTCCAGGTGAGCACAGCTATCGTTGACGTATCTTCAAGGGCATCTGTTCATGCGCTGGTGGAAACCGCCATAGCAATAGGAGAGGTTACCGGGCTTATACATGCTGCCGGTGTTTCACCCAGCCAGGCCTCACCCACGACCATACTTAAGGTGGATTTATACGGCACGGCGCTCGTGCTGGAAGAATTTGGCAATGTTATTGCCGATGGCGGATCAGGCGTCGTCATCGCCTCGCAATCCGGGCACCGGCTGCCACCTTTAACGATCGAACAAAATAAGGCGCTTGCGACAACGCGGACCGAAGAACTGTTATCCCTTCCGTTTCTTCAGCCCGACCAGGTTAAAGACTCGCTGCATGCCTATCAACTTTCAAAAAGAGGCAACTCGTTGCGTGTGATGGCAGAAGCAGTTCGCTGGGGCAAGAGAGGGGCACGCATCAATACGATCAGCCCCGGTATTATCATTACGCCATTGGCCAAGGATGAATTGAGCGGGCCGCGGGGTGATGGCTATCGCCGGATGATCGATATTTCTGCTGTGGGACGTGCCGGAACGCCTGATGAGGTAGGATCCGTCGGCGCCCTGCTGATGGGGCAAGACGGCTCTTTTATTACGGGCAGTGATTTTTTGATGGATGGCGGCGTAACTGCGGCTTATTGGTATGGTGAACTGGCGCCGAAAACGGAATAGTTTGGTCCGATAGCGACGAGGTTTTGGTGTCATGCCGCCATTGACTTGACGTTTGGCCTTAAAAAGCGGATTTTAACTGCTTGTACCAGCCGGATAAAAAAGGAGTTTTCAATTATCGACGAAGGTTGGCGGGCCGGCATCATGTTAGCTAATTTGCTGACAAAACCAGGTCGGCGAACCGGGTTAACATGGATGATAAAGCATTTGTTTGTTTTGTTGTTAAATTACTGATTAACAAGTATTTATAATATAGTTAACATTGAAAAATGTTAAGTTGTGTTAACCCTTTTGTGCAATCAGGAATGCTCCTTGCGGGTATATTCGCATTGAACATTAAGTATTGTCATCATCGGCAAGCAAAGTTGAAATTGAAATTCCGGTTGTGATTACGCGATAAAAACGTGCAGGCAACACGATGGTACAATTTCCGATAAGGTTAATTACTTCAGGTTAATATAAAACATACCTACGATGAAAAGCATAATTGTACTTGGGGCGAGTGGCAATATTGCCAGGCATGTTACTGATATTTTGGTAAAAGAGGATAACATAAAACTCACGCTGTTTTTGCGAAACCGGCGCAGGCTGGGGAAGGCCGATGTTTCCGGATGTAATATCATCGAGGGGGATGTTTTGAATTATAGACAGCTGAGGGATGCCATCAGCGGGCAGGATATTGTTTATGCCAACCTGGCCGGCGACCTGGAAACCATGGCGAAGAACATAGTAAAAGCGATGGATGAAACAGGCGTGAGAAAACTAATTTTTATCAGTTCGATAGGCATTTACGCCGTTCCGTTGCGGTCAGTTTTGATACCTTACCGCAAGGCTGCCGATGTAATAGAGGCATCGGACCTGGATTATACCATCCTTCGGCCCACCTGGTTTACAAACGTTAACGAGGTGGATTATGAACTAACCAGCAAAGGCGAACCGGAAAAAGGCTCCGTTATCTCACAAAAAAGCCTGGCGACTTTTATTACAAAGATCATCGAATCGCCTGAAAAATATGCGCGCGAAAACCTTGGGATAAACAAACCCGACTGACCCGGAACAACCACGAGCGTCAACGCGTTAGCGACGGGCAGACGACTCAGCTCATTTATTTTGTTTGGTAGCCACAGCGATGAGGTCAACATCCACCAGATCCAGCGACTTAACCATATCCTTCACCGCATTTTTGTATTTTTTGAAATGTGGTGTTTCAATATGCGATTGATATGCAGCCGAATCAGCATAAATTTCGAGAATGGTGATATGTGTAGGATCGCTCTTGTCCGCCACGGCGTAATAAGTAAGCACGCCCGGTTCCAGGCGCACCGCCGTTTCTATGCCCTCCTTAAGCGCGGCTTTATAACTTTCCAATTGAGCAGGGTCAACCTGGATCTTCGCCAGCCGAACAACCTGTTTTGTTTGTTGGGCGCCGGCGCTGCCGCAGATGAGTGATGCCATAATACACAGGACAAAGGTGATATTTGCTTTCATTATTTTATTGGCGGGTTTGTGTTGCTATAGGGGGTTGTAACCCGGCTTTTTGTATAATGTGTCCCAATGACCCAGGATGTCGGGTTTGTAAACTTTTTCAACCCAATCTTCCTTATCAATATCCTCGATGCTTACCGTGATATTGGCTTCTTTTGCTTGCACGGCGTTAATCACGGCTTTGGTAATTTCTTCGGCAAGTTTGGTTTTTTCCGCCTCAGTTTTTCCGGCAATTTTTACGTGTATGTGTGGCATTTGATCTTTACCTCCTTTTAATTATTTACCATATTGTTCGTCAGTCACGTGTTCCATCCATTCTACGGGCGAGCCGTTTAGTTTTTCCTGTACGGCAATGTGGCTCATAGCGGTTGTTGCGGTTGCGCCATGCCAGTGCTTTTCGTTCGGCAAAAAATAGACAACGTCGCCGGGGTGTATATTTTCCCGCTGGCCGCCTTCGCGCTGCACCCAGCCGCTGCCGCCGGTAACAATAAGCGTTTGGCCAAAGGGATGGGTATGCCATGCGGTGCGTGCGCCGGGCTCGAAAGTGACATGCGCCATAGCCACGCGGGCCGGTTCGGGCGGGTTAAAAAGCGGGTCGACGCGGACAGTGCCGGTGAAATATTCGGCGGGGCCTTTCCCGGAGGGTTGTGAGCCTATTCTGATGATTTCCATAAGTTTGTGTATTTTAATGTAAAGGTAGGCAGTCATTGCCGTTGCTGTTAATAATTATCAAATAAAAAGTTAAGCAATTCAAATATGTTCAGCCGGCAACGAAACCTCAGATTCCCTGGCCGAACTTCCAAAAAGCCATTCAAGTATTTAATAAACCGTCATCACACTCCCAAAATCTTAAAAAACTCCTTTTTATAATTTTCACCTATTGGAATCTCACTTTGGTCAATCACTATTCTGTTCCCTTCAATGAGCCTGATTTTATTTTTATTGATGACGAATGACCGGTGAACCTGCAAAAATATCCCGGCGGGGACTGTATTTATAAATGCTGAAAAGGCCTGCTTAGTTGAAATCGTCCCGGTTGTTGTGACAATTTTAGTGTAGTTCCCCCTGGCTTCCGCATACAAACAGTCGGCGGGATTTAATTTATATATCTTTCCTTCGGACCTTACGAAGAAATGGTCGCTTCCAGGTTGCTGTTCAATGCTGCCTGCGGTAGCTGCTTGCTGTAGTTTTTCTTTTGCTCTATCCACTGCCACGATAAAACGGTCGAGCGAAAAGGGCTTTAGCAGGTAATCACAAACGGCAAGATCAAAGGCGTTGACAGCATATTCCTGGTAGGCCGTTGTTAATATTACCTGGGGCGGATTTTTAAGGGTGTTTAGGAAGCTTATGCCATTCAATACCGGCATGTTAATATCCAGGAATAATAAATCCACCGGGTGGTCGCTCATAAGAGTTTTGGCGTCCAGTGCATTGCCGCATTCGGCAACTATGTTTATAAACGGCAAATGGCTGCAGTAATTCCTGATAATACTACGGGCAACCGGCTCATCATCTATAACCAGGCAATCTATTTTCATTTTAGTACTTTATTTTTAACCGGAGTTCGACCCTGTAGCGATCGTTATCTAGCCACTTGTTCAGTTCATAATCTTTGCCATACAAAAGATCCAGCCGCCTGGTGGTATTGGCAATGCCCAGGCCCGAGCTTTCCGCCGACTCATTTTCTCCCGCTTTTTCGGTTTGGCAGGAGTTGCTTATGTTAAAGTAAATAAAGCTACCGGTAATTTTCAATGAAATGGCGATTGAAATTTGCCGTGTGAGGGAATCTTTTGCATGTTTAAATGCGTTTTCAATAAAAACGATCAGTACCAAGGGTGCAATTTTTATGTCCTGGTGGCCGATCTGTTCGATGTCGGTAGTAAGTATAAGCCGGTCGCTGATCCTGATCTGTTCAAATTCAATATAGTTTTTGATGTATTCCAATTCGTCTTTTAACGGGACGAACTGTTTTTTAAAACCATAAACCGAATAACGCAGCAGGGATGACAGCTTAAGCAGCAGACCGGGTATGCGCTGTTGTTCTTCGATGGAGATGCCATACAGGTTATTCAGCACATTAAAAAGGAAATGCGGGCTTAGCTGCGATTGCAGCAAGTTGAATTCGCTTTCTTTTTGCTCCGCTTTTATTCGGGCGTCTTGCAGTTCTTTTTGCGTAGAATGACTAATCAGCTTTAGCAATATCCCACTGATCAATCCCACAATAAAAAACGGCGTGTCGCCGTACAACAGTTCAATAAAGCCCGCATTGGGATGACGAAATACATATTTAACAAACAGGAAATCAGTAAAAGCCAGTGCAGCAAAGGTTAAAATGGCAAATATCAGGAAGCGCGCTATTTGGCCCCGCAGGTACCACCTGCTGCACAGCCAGCGCCCGGCATATATATATAGCAGGAAAAACAGGCAGTTGACTGTAACCAACCAGTTCTCATTAAAACGAAACCCTGCGGCGTGTAATAACCACAGGCCGAGCGCCAGCAGCATAACTATAGTGATGCAAAATAGCAGATGCCTTCGGGTTTTATTTCCAACTACAAGGTCGCTGAGACTGATCATAGGCTAAATCTCCACAAATTATCCTGAATATCAATTGCCGGTTACCGATAACTGTTTTTTGGTGACGAACGCCGGATAACAGCTTACCAAAGGGTTTATCACCTTTATCTTCTTTTCCGAAACCACGCGGGGTGTTTCCGTCCATCTTGTTTCCAGTTGTGCTCCAGGTGATTAAAATTTGAGCATTGACAACCCGATCTATGAAAATTAAATTCATATTCTTGCTTATTTGGCTAATTTTTATGGCCTTGAAAAACGATGCCCAAAACAGCTGGGGAAGCGTAAAAGGTGCTATTTGCGATGTGCAGCGCAATCCGTTGCCGGGCGCCACGGTAACGCTCAATAGCCTGAAAGATACAACATCGAAACAAATACTCGCAGCCGATAAGAACGGTTTATTTCGTTTTGACCACCTGTCACCAGGCTTTTACAGCCTCAGGGTTACGCATATCGGTTTTGCAGGCTACCATGATGATTACCTTAACATCAGCGTTAATAACCCGGATTTAACACTCCCCGTCATTATTATGCGGCCAGCCGGGGGAGATCAATTGAAAGAGGTGGTGGTGACGGCCAAAAAACCTTTGATAGAACAAAAGATCGACCGGACGATTGTGAATGTCGATGCCATGATAACCGCGGCGGGGGGAAATGCCCTTGACGCATTATCCAAAAGTCCCGGTGTTATCGTCGACGCCAATGATAACATCAGCCTGGATGGAAAAAGCAATGTCCTGGTGCTGATAGATGACAAGCCAACCTACCTGTCGGGTCAAGATCTGGCGACTTACCTGCGTTCATTACCGGCCGGTACGCTGGATAAACTGGAGCTGATAAGCAACCCGCCGGCGAGGTATGACGCAAGCGGCGGTGCTGTGATTAATGTCATTTTAAAAAAAAACCATGCTGCTGGTTTTAACGGCGGCATAAACATTGGCTACAACCAGGGCGTTTACGGCCGCAGCAATGACGCGCTGAACATCAACTATAGAACACTATCTTTTAACTTGTTCAGCAACCTGAGTTACAGCTTTGACCAAAACTACAGTAAGGAAACTTTCTCCAGGTATTTTTACAACCCGGATGGATCGCTCAATTCCGCAGCGCTGCAAAACAGTTATTATAAGTACAAAGCCAATGGCTGGAGCGGCAGGCTGGGGATGGATTTTTTTATCGGCCCGAAGACGACGCTGGGCTTTATGCTGACCGGCAACACCCGGCCCAAGACTGACCTGCTTAATTATGCCAATAGCCAGTTTAACGGCATTATGCAGCTGGATTCCGTCGGAAGAGGCTTAACCAGCGGCAAGTACCAGGCACAGAATGAAGGCTTAAATCTGAATATGCTGCATAAGTTTGATGGTTCAGGCACGCAGCTTACGGCCGACCTGGATTACGTGCATTTTTATTCCTATGGCGATCAATCGTCGCCAATTGACGTTTACTTTGCTGATGGCAGCCCGTCAACCGGTCAGCAATACCGGTTTTTGCTCCCTTCCGATATAAATATTTATTCGGGCAAGGCTGATTTTGGGCATCCTTTTGCGGGAAAGGGGGAATTTGATGCGGGTATTAAGTCGAGCTATGTAACTACCGATAACCAGCTGGACTGGTTCACCGGGGATGGAGCAGGTTTTGTACCCTATTACAGCAAAAGCAACCATTTCCGTTATGCGGAAAATATCAACGCAGCTTATGTCAACCTGAAAAAAGAATGGCGGCGCTGGGGCGTGCAAGCGGGCCTTAGGGTTGAAAATACCAATGCCGCCGGGCGCCAGTTTAGCAATCCGGCGATACCCGATTCCTCTTTTACAAAAAACTATACCCACGTCTTTCCTTCGGCCTACCTGTCCTATAAACTCGATACGATGGGCAACAATACATTGGTGCTCAGTTATAATGAACGCATCAGGCGGCCGGGGTATCAGCAACTCAACCCTTTTCTTTTTTACCATGATCAGTATACCTATACTTCGGGCAATCCAAACCTGGTGCCGTATTTTAACCAGTATTTCGAGTTGAAATACAGCTATAAGCAGTATATCGGCATTACCGCCGGGTATAATACCGGTAACAACGAGAGTCAATCCCTAACACAGGCATCGGGGGATGTCTTGATTACCCGCCCCTATAATTTTATCAATAACCGCACTTATGCCCTTATTCCCTATTTTTCATTTGACCCGGCCCGCTGGTGGACTTCCCGCATTAACGCGGTTTTGTTATACATCCTGAATAATGGCAGCGCGGATGGGGTAGTTATCAACCAAAAAACAAACGTTCATGAGATTGAAATCTCCAACGAATTGCAATTGGGACACGACTGGAGCGCCGAAGTTGATGGCTTTTTCCCGGGTAAACAAACCTTTGGTCAGAGCCAGGGGGATAAGGCCGGTTACAACATTAGCGGCGGCCTGCGTAAATCGATCCTTAACGGGCAGGGTAGTATCAGCATGAATGTAAATGATATATTTAACAGCCTTAATTTCGGCAGTCAAACAATAGGGATCAACCAGCTAAGCGCCTTTTCAACACGCCAAACAGATACGCGGCGGATTGGGGCTGCGTTTACCTATCGTTTCGGCAAGGCGGTGAATGCACGTAAAAGAAATACCAGTGGCAGCGCGGAGGATGAGAAAGGGAGGATGGATTGAGTCTAAAATCTAAAGTAGCAAACCCAAAAGACTTCAGCCTTTTTGACTCAAGACTTAGCTAACTGTCCTTTAAAACAAGCTATATCCATCAATTTACTACAGTAAACGCAGTACCTGCTCCAATTTGCCTGCGTATTTAGCGGTGGTACTGTTATTGTATTGGTTATGTATCATTCACCATAAAAACAAAACCATGAGATCAATCCTGTACATCATAGCGGTCATCCTCATAATCGGATGGGCTATAGGAACCTTTGCTTACGCAGCCGGAAGCATGATTCATATTCTATTGGTAATAGCCATCATTGCTTTAATCCTCGGCTTCCTTAGGCGGGATACTACGGTAGTATAAAATATTACGGAGCGATAAGTGCGGTTGAACAGAACCCGGTTTGTAAAACAGGCCGGGTTTATTATTTTTTGGTTTTCCGCTGTGACGAATAAAAAACCTGGAACCGTCACAATTGTTATATTGTAAAAAGGGAGGAATCATGCCATGGTATAACGGCGACTACCCGCCATCCTATAAAAATCAACCCAAAAAAATTCGGGATAAGGCCACAGCGATCGCAAACGAGGTTTTAAAAACCGCAGGAAACGAGGGAGAAGCTATTGCCACCGGTTTGAAACAGGCGCGCGCACATTTTAACAAGGAAAAAGACAGGAAAGCCGGTTGACGCGTTAATAAGTTGAGATATTATAAAGTTCGGAAGGGAAGTGCACACACTTGCGCCGGTACTAACAAAAACTTGCGCAAAATAAAAGCCCCCTTACTCTCGCAGTTCGGGGGCTTTAACCTAAACCTTATCACAAAAGGCAAGTAGTAGAACCTGCCATATGAAGCAACAAATATACGGCGCGTATTTTAATTTTAAAAATTTTAAAGTGTTAAAATGACGCATTAAGAATTAAAAATTTCCACAATTGCAAAATTATATGCAACAAGGCCTATTTTGGGGATATTTTATGTTAAAAAATTTTATTTTTTTTAATTTATTAGAGATTATTACTGTTATAGATTTTATTAAACGAAGAAAAAATATCCGTTAAATATCGGCAGGATAATATGATCTGATGAGCGCCTCAGCCGCTAAAACAAATTCTTTAGCCCATCTATAATGCTCTCAAAAAATGTCGGGATCGTAAGGCCGTTGTGGTAGTTGAAGAAGACGAATATGGCGAAAATAACGATTGCGATAATGATGAATTTTTTGAACATATAAGCGAGCAAACCCAATACGCACGGGATAACCAGCAACCAGTACCAGGGGATATGAACGGGCATCAATTTATCGTCGGTGCGGTAAACATAATAGAGGATGGAATGTGTACCGCTGTCGTTTTGGTGACGGACGTATAAAAAGGTTGAACGCAGTAATTTATGACGGTAGAAAGCCGCTCCCTTTTCGAATTTTAGGGTATCATCCAAGCCGTTGACACTGAAACTGAACATACCGTTTACGTTTTCCAGTGTATTGCCGAGTGAATCGGTGGCGACAATCACCACTTCATCCTTAGCGAAGGGGTTTTCTTTGATCACGAAATGATTGATTGCAATGGTTACTGTTTCGGCGTACGAAAATACCGCCGACGCAAGGATGAAGCAACAAATCAGGCTTAACTTTTTCATTTAGCGGTGCGGGTTGGTTGGATAAAGGTAACACATTTTGCTTAACGGTTAAGGTTAAAGATGCTGTAATTAAGGATGGCAGCAAAGCTTACCCACAAAAAATAAGGCATAAGCAGCCAGGATGCTGTTTTGCTGATTTTGCCAAACCAACGGATATTTAAAAGAATGGTCATCCACAGCAAAATAATGACCAATAAACCGCCGGTGATGGAATGAAGGCCAAAAAATACGATTGACCACGAAAAATTGAGCGCCAACTGGATGACATACACGGCCCTCGCGGTTAAGTAATTGGTTGAGCCGTCGCGGTGCCGCCAAACCAGGTATGCAGCGATGGCAATTAAAATATAAATAGCCGTCCAAACAGGGGCAAACAGCCAGGATGGCGGGTTGAACGTGGGTTTGACTAAAGTAGCGTACCAGCCTGCAATTTGCGGCCGCGTAACCAGGGCGGCGACGAAACCTGTGGCCAGGGTGATAAGTAAACTCACCACTAACGGGAAAAAGTTAAATTTTGGAGGTCGGGCAGTGGTTTGCATGCTGATTTCGATAACAATAAATAGGGTATTCTGTTTGGCCGCTAAAGATAAACAATCGTTTTTCAACTGGTAATAGAGGCGGCCTTTTAAGCGAAAGGCTCGCTTTGATTTAACCGCCCAAAACCGGTTATCCTTTTATCATTCTATTGAAATGGATATGATTTTTTTTTGATTTATTAATTCCTATAAAATCAGTAGGAATTATAGATTTTATTTTTAGATTTGCTGCGGTTAGTGGTTATTTAGTTTTTAAGTCGCTTGACCGAGGGGAGAGGTGGAAGTCTGCAAAACTTCTTACGGCAGTTCGAATCTGCCAGCGACGTCAAAAGTTCAAGCCGGCTTTTATATCCGGGCAGGGTAAAAAAAGCCGGCTTTTTGGTGCCAAAACCTCGTCAGGTGATCAACTGATTTTTTGTTGCACACTCGTCCTGACTCACCATGCATCACGGATATGATAGCCCGCTGAGTTGGCCATCAGCATAATAAAAAGGTTGGAAATTCTCGCCGGCCAGGTCACAGCTCACCAGCATCGAGTCGAAACTGACATTGCCAAAAATATTGGCGATGGCCGTATCGGCGGCATCCCTCCCCGAAGCAATCTTAACCAGGCCGTTAAGCGGCACCAGCCTGGTAGCGTCAAACAAAACCCAATCGGTACCAATGTAGGCTTCGAAGCAGGCGTGAAAATCGGCGGGGATTAACTGGTAAGCATACCCGGTAATGTAGCGCGCAGGTATAGTTAAAGCGCGGCAGAGCGCTATGCCCAAGTGCGCAAAATCGCGGCATACGCCCGCCTGTTCGGTAACCGTATCAAAGGCCGAGGTTTGCGCGTTTGTTGAGCCGCTTAGATACTGCACATTTTTGTGTATCCAGTTGGTCAGCGTAGCCACCTTTTCAAAAGGATTGATAATGTGGCCGAAAAGATTCCATGCCAGGCGGTAAAGCTTGTCCGACTGGCAGTAACGGCTGGGGTAAAGATAGGGTAATACACACGGCTCCATTTGCGCGATGGGTATCTCGTCAATCAGGCTGAAATCCTTTACTTCGCAAAAATTGTCGATAGTGGCTTTGTAGGTCACCTTAACCGAGCAAGCCTGGGCAATTTCAAAGCGGATAAGCCTGTTTTCTCCCTGGGTAGTAAACAATTCCTCAACCTTGATGTATGGGTCGGTCGTGAATGTTTCACTGATCACCGTTTGGTGCGGTGTTCGCAGTGCATGGATATCTAATATGATCGTCCCCGGCGCGCGGGCCGTGTATTTCATTTCAGCGAAAACATTGAATTTCATAGAACTTAAAATGATGGCAGGATATAAATGCTTAAACTAATTAAAGGTTTTGGATGGCGCAAGATTTAACCTTCAAACTCTTACAACCTATCCAGCTTATTTCAACCTCTATCCAGGTCTTCAAAAGCGGAATCCATCCAGTCTTCGGAAATGTGTTCCAGGGCGGCCTTTAACTCCTCGGCCCATTGCGTGGATATGTATTGCAGGTCCTTGGCCTCATAGCGTTTTTCTACCATGTGAAAGGTATCGCGGCGGTATAAGGCAACATCTATCGGGAAGTCGACATTGTTGGAACTCACACGCGTGGAATCAAACGATAAAAACCCGGTTTTAAGCGACAGCCTAAGGCTCGAGTTTTCGTCAAGCGTACGATTAAGGATGGGTTTGCCGTAGCCGGAGTTACCGATGATCACATAAGGTGCGCCCTGGCCCAACTCAACCCAGTTGCCTTCGGGATACAACAGGAATAGCTTATGCTCGTCATCGTCCTTCAGCTGCCCGCCTATGATGGTATTCAGGTCAAACTTAAAGCCTGCTTTTTCAAGTGATTCCCTGTCTTCTTTTGCCACTCGTTTTACCTGTTCGCCAAAAGAGTTAACGGCTTTATAAAGTTTGTTATATTCCTTCGTTTCAAGCAATTCGGTAAAATAAACCAGGGCCTTATCGCGTACCGAGCGCAAGCCGCTGGTCATGATAAAAAGCGAAAAACCATCTTTTTGCTGGATAGTGATCTTCTTTTTTACCGTAGTGTCGGTGCCGGATGTAATACGCGTATCGGCTATGGCGAGTAGTCCTTCTTTAACTTTTATACCTAAGCAGTAAGTCATCTTTATATATTAAAACAGGTTATCGTAAATCGTTCACCAGGTAACCAATCACTTCTTTAATGTAGATATTCCAGGTAGCTAATGCACCAGGGTCTGGTACAAAATCACCGATGCCCCCATAGCCATCGCCGGCGAGATAATTGCAGGGAAACGGAGTAACCTCAATTTTGGTTTTTCTAAAGATTTGCAGTGACCGGCGCATGTGAAAAGCCGACGTGATCAGCACGTAGGGACCCTTTATATGTGCGCTATCGAGCTTTTGTTTTGAAAACGCGGCGTTCTCGATGGTGTTGCGGCTTTGGTCTTCAATCATGATGCAGCTGTCGGGAACGTTAAACTCCAGCAGTTGCGTTTTAACCCAGTCGCCCTCCCTGAAGCTATCCGGGAACAGGCTTCCGTTACCCCCGGTTACAAGGATGTGCTTTACTTTTCCGTTTTGAAATAATTTGAGCGCCTGTATAAACCGGTCGGCCGAGCCGTTAAAGAAACCCGCGCCAGTTGCTAATTCGGAGGAAAAGCCGCCTAAAACTATTGCACAGTTGTAGGTATCCGTTTTTGTAAGCGTAGCCGGTTCAATATCCCATCGTTTGGTAAATTGGTTTAGCAAAAATGTGTTTGAAAATAAAAACAGAACTGCTGCGGCCGCAATAAAGAGTTTCTTTTTAAGGCCGGGCTTTTTAACAAATATAGCCAGTACTACAAGGAGGATTATCCATGAAAAAGGGTAAATAAAAAACTCCAGTATCTTCGAAAAGTAGAAAAACATCTTACCGTATTTATTTAAATCTGTTTTGGCCGCTAAGATAATATTTAAAGTAAAGCCAGCGTGTTCGGGGCCGTTTAAAATGCAATGAATTATTGTTAAAGTGCTCACGTTTGGCACTCGGAGGCTGTTCAAACGACATCGAAAACGCTGGTTTTTACCCTGTTAAAATTAAAAACTCTCAAAATCTGCACATTTTTTGGGTTTTTCGTGAACACTTGAATCGGTTTTAGGTTCAAAGTGGATTTTGGCGGTGTGCAAAAACGGTCAACCAGCACTTTGTGCGCTCATAATATACTGAATATTATATGGTTATAGCGCCCGTTGGCGTGCGGTCGCGTTTTTTCGTAATTCTGGCGTACCTTGGAGTAGATCAAAAGCACAATGGCGTTTATACCAACTGCCAACCGGTTTTATGGGTTTATCGACGTACCCATATTACGGCGCGCCGCATTAGGGGGGCGTCGCTGATACCGGCCAATGTCATTAAGTTAAGGAACCCCGGAGATTCAGCCCCCTCTAAACGGCGAAGCCTTCACCCATCTCCCCCGGTAGGGGAGACTTTGGCTTCGGTTACGGCGCTTTCTTTAAGTCCTCCCTACCGCGGAGGATTTAGGAGGGGCTAAAAGCATAGGGACGTATAGATTTCCTTAACTTAATGATATCGGATACCGGCCAAGTGGTCAAGGCATTGTGCAGTATGAGCAGAGCACCCGACCGCCGCTCTATCAGCGGCGGGAATGCCCTGGTTTTAAGTAAAAAGTCCTAAGTTTAAAGTCAAAAACCAGAACTTATCAAAATTCAAAATGCCAATCAATGCTGACCTAATTACCTGTTTAGTCAATTGGTAAATTTTACAATTACATGGTTTTGGAATTATGGAAATAGTTTTAATTTCGTGTAACAGAAAAATTGCATTAAAAGGCGTATCCCTAATTAACCCATACCCCATGGCAAAAAAGGTACTTTTTATAGTTGGTTCGATGAATCAAACCTGGCAAATGCATGAAATATCAAAGAATTTGCCGGAATACGATTGCTGGTTCAGCCAATTTTTTACAGACCAGAAATGGGCTAACGCGCTCATAAAATACACCCCCATATTTAAAGGCACCATATTTTCCGGTCAGTTTAAAGCGAATTCAGAAAAATATTTACGGGCAAATGGATTGCAAATAGACTACCAGGCCAAAAAGAACAAATACGACCTGGTTGTTTATTGTTCCGACCTTCACGTTCCGAAGCGTATGCGCCAAACAAAAACGGTTTGGGTGCAGGAAGGCATGACCGACAAGCTTACCTGGTGGGCCAAAGTGATTAAGACCCTGGGCTTATCAGGCGGGCTTAGCGGTAATACTTCCTTAAACGGGTCGTCGAATATTTGTGATATTTATTGTGCCGGCTCCGAAGGTTATAAAGAACAGTTTGTGCGGCTTGGAACGGACCGCGAAAAGATAGTGGTTACGGGTATCCCTAACTACGATAATATAGAGCAATTCCTGGAGAATGATTTCCCATACCGGGATTATGTAATGGTGGCCACAACGGATATGCGCGAAACGTTCCGGGCAGAGAACAGGCCGGCATTTATCCGCCATGCCGTGAAAATTGCCAATGGCCGGCCTTTGCTTTTTAAGCTGCACCCGAATGAAAAATATGATCGTGCCGAACGTGAAATAAAAAAACACGCACCCGAAGGGACGTTGATTTATCAAAAGGGCAATACAAACCACATGATTGCCAATTGCTGTGAGCTGATCACCCAATACTCTACGGTGGTATATGTGGGTCTGGCGCTTGGAAAAAAAGTTCACTCGTATTTTGACCTGGCAGAACTAAAGCGACTGGCGCCGGTTCAAAACGGCGGAACTTCCGCTATAAAAATTGCCGGAGTATGCCGGGACGTTTTGGGCCCGGTGGAAAAGGCGACAGCGACTGCAGAACGCTACGAACTCGAGCAAAGCGCATAGCTTTTGTTTTACTGATGGTCTGCGACATTTCCATTGCCGTCCATTTCCAGGAAAGGGTTGAAGGCGATTTCCCAAAGGTTACCTTCAGGGTCGGCAACATAGCCGCTATAACCACCCCACGAGGCTTTTTGAGGGGCTTTGGTAATATGTACTCCCTTATCTTTTAACAACTTAAAAACCTCGTCTACTTCACTTTCCGACTTGTAATTGATGGCAAGGGTAAATTTTTTAAACCCGCTGCCCGCTGCCGAAACTTTTGCATCTTTTGCCAGCTCATCGGCCGGGTAAAGGGCCAGGATAAAGCTATTCATCTTAAAAAATATGATGCCGTCAGTTTTGATTGGTGTCCACCCAAACTTTTCGATGTAAAACTGTTTCAGCGCGCTTGTATCATTTGCGCCGAGGGTAATGAAAGTTAATCGCTGATCCATGGTTTGTATTGGTTTTTGTGTTGACTGACCGTTGGCCTGCTTCGTTGTTAAGCCGAAAGCCAAAAGCGTAAAGCAAAAAGCTATGCAGGTGTTATTTGCGAACATTTTGTTTGATTTAACGGGACAAATCTATCCCATCGTTCAGGCTTTCACTTTGGAAAAATGCGACAAAATTACAATTGTGCCGGAGCGACGCCGGTGTAGCGTTTTATATCGTTACTGAGGTGGGAATGATCGTAATACCCGCATTCAAAAGCGATTTGCAGCAGGCTTTTTTGAGTGGTATTGTTTCGTATTTCGCGGAAGGTAGTTTGATATCGCACCAGGCTGATAAACTCCTTGGGGCTGATGCCCATTTGCCTGTTAAAAGCGCGCTCCAGTTGCCGAGTAGTGGTAAAATACTTTTCGGCCAGCGCTTTAACGCTGACCTGGCCTTTTGCCGCCTGTATGCCCGAGATAATGGGGAGTATGGATCGCGCAGGCTTTGTTAATTTTTTTAGAAAGAAATGATCGAGGTACTCAACGGCGTATTTTAGTACTTTTTTTATGTCCGGCACAAATTTCCCGTCGAACGCAACGGTAGTATCGGTCAGTTTTTCCAGCGATGGATATTCATAAAAAACGGTAAAAGCAGCGGGCTTGAACCGGATGCCCAGCAGGCGGCTCTCGGGCGTCATCAAAGTTTCCTTAAAGCGCGTCATGGTGCCGATGAGGTAGGCCTGCCCGCTGTTTAACAGGAAGCTGTTACTTTCCGAAAGGCAATCAGGACCGATGTTGAAGATAATGTCGATGCAGCCGTCGGGCAATATTTTCTCTGTTTGTACGCCTCCAACATCGCCGGCGGCCGTCCAGTATGCGTCGATATAGGGCGCAAGGGCAGGGTGGGGGGCAAACTCGGTGTATTGCATCTGTATTGTAAAGGTTAAAATTAAGCGTTTATCATTTTTTATACAACAATGCCCGATCTTAAAAAAAAAACGCGCCCGGATCTCCGGGCGCGATATCGATTGAAAAAAAAATTGGTTTGTAAACCGGTTAATGAAGCGACAGGGCAATCAGTGAAATCATAAATACACCAAAAATTCGTAATGCTAATCGTTAAACCCGGCATCGCTCAGTTTAATATAATCATCCAGCGTATGCAGCTCCATACCTTTGTTGCGCGCTTTTTTGATAAAGGCTGCGCTTACGCCATGATCGGCGAGCCGTTCGGCATTGTCAAGGCTTAAATCCTTAAAACCAAGTGCCCGAATTTCGCGGATAAATTCCGCGCTTACGCCATGGTCAACCAGGTTTTGGGCGCGCTCAAGCGTTATGTTTTTGTATCCCATGCTTTGCATGTCAGTAATAAAATTCGCGCTTACCCCATGGTCTATCAACTCTTCTGCCCGGTCTACGGTTACGTCGGCGTAGCCCATTTTATGCAGGTCTTCAATATAGTTTGCGCTAACGCCGTGGTCAACCAGGTCTTCGGCTTTTTCGAGCGTTAAATTGGGATAACCGAGTTTTTTAATTTCCGCAATGTAATCAGCGCTAACGCCATGATCGCATAGCTCAAGCGCCCTGTCCAGCGAAAAGCCCTTATAGCCCGCCTGGTGCAATTCGGCAATGTACCTGGCACTGACACCGTGCTCGCTCAACTCAACAATCTTGTTCAAGCTTTGGTGGCCATAGCCTTCGGTTTTAAACAGGTTGAAATAATCTTCCATCGCCTTGCGGTTCATGTCCTGCTCGGCCAGGTCCTTAAATTGCTCATTGTTTATGGCAGCGTACCCGTTTTCCTTCATAAACTCAAAATAAGCTTTGTTGATATCGGTAGTAAACACACTTAACATCAATTCCTGGTTTAACCCGCTATAGCCTTTTTGCTCCAGCCAGCTTTTATAGGCGGCATTTTCTTCAAAATGATAAGTGCCATGGCCCCAGTGATCCTGGAAAACGCCTTTTAAAGTCATTTTGCCGGCATCGCGGGTCAGGCTAAATTCGCCCACTTTGTCAATCGGCAGTGTACCAAAGTCGGAAACATTAAAATTCCGGCCATCGCTCCAGTGTTCGCCATAAAACTGGATGTTAATCTCGTTTCCCTTAACTACGGCATCCCATGTACCCGGTTCCCGACCGCTCCATCCTGAATGCATGTTACCGCTTAAATCCCGGTCCCTGACTTTTACCTTCACTGCAGTTTTTGTTTTTTGCTGCGAAAACGTACTGCTGAAGGAAAGCGCCAGTATAAAAACCGGGGCGAGGGTTCTGAATAATATTTTTTTCATGATTCTGCTATTTTAACTTAATCGATTGTAGTACAGTGTTTTTATCAGGCATTTCGCTCGCCTCACCCAACCCTCTCCAAAGGAGAGGGCTTTTAATTAGGACGAACTAAAACCTATTGCTCCACTTAAGTGGCAGAGGCGAAAATTGTTGATCTCAATGTTTTTAAATCAGTGTAATCATAAAAATCACCTTAAAAATCTGTGATCCTATTCGCTAAACCCTGTATCCCTGATCTTAATAAAATCGTCCAGCGTAGTCACTTTAATTCCTTTATCGCGCATTTTTTTAATAAACGCGGCGCTTACGCCGTGATCGCGCAGCTCTTCGGCTTTATCCAGGCTAAGGTCTTTAAAGCCCAAATCACTTATCTCTCTTATAAATTCCGCGCTTACACCGTGGTCACGCAGGTTTTCGGCTTTATCGAGCGTAATATTTTTATAACCCATGTTTTGCATGCTGCTGATAAAATCGGCACTTACGCCATGGTCGCGAAGGCCCTCGGCACGGTCTACAGTCACATCGGTATAGCCCATTTTGTGCAGGCTTTCAATATAGTTGGCGCTTACGCCGTGGTCGCGCAGCTCTTCCGCCTTTTCAAGCGTTAAATTAGGGTAGCCCAGTTTTTTAATCTCGGTAATGTATTCCGGGGTTACGCCATGGTCGCGCAGCTCCAGCGCCCTGTCAAGCGAAAAGCCCTTATAGCCTGCCTGGTGCAGGCTGGTTATGTATTTAGCGCCAACGCCGTGCTCTCTCAATTCCACAATCTTGTCCAAACTTTGATGACCGTAACTTTCCGTTTTAAAAAGATTAAAATAATCCTCCATTACTTTACGGTTCATGTCCTGCTCGGCCAGGTCTTTAAACTGCTCGTTATTGATGGCGGCATAGCCGTTGCCTTTCATAAAGTCGAAATAAGCCTTATTGATATCGGTCGTAAATACACTGAACATCAGCTCTTCATTTAGCCCGCTATAACCTTTCTGCTCCAACCAACTTTTGTAAGCTGTATTCTCATCGAACTGATAAGTGCCATGGCCCCAATGACCCTGGAAAACACCTTTCAGCAATATCTTGCCGGCATCACGGGTCAGGCTAAATTCCCCCACTTTATCCATCGGCAACGCCCCGAAATCGGCGACATCGAAGTTGCGGCCATCGGTCCAGTGTTCGCCGTAAAACTGGATATTAATTTCGTTATCTTTTATTATGGCATCCCAGGAGCCTGGCTGATTGTTGCTCCAGTCGGTGTGCATGTTGCCGCTCCACTCGTCTTCCCTGGTTTTTTCTTTCACCACCACCTTCGTTTTTTGCTGAGCGAAAACACTGCCGTAAAAAATTGTCAGTGTGAGAACTGCTGAAAGGGTTGTTAATAATATTTTTTTCATGATTTCTTATATCGATATTGTTAGATAGCACAGGACTTTTACTGCAAAGACCACAAAGGGGAAGGCACAGAGCTTTAATAGTTTGTAATTTTTTCTCCGTGGTTCTCTGTGCCTTCTCAGCGATCTCTGCGGTTAATTTTTATACGCTTATAGCCGAAACGTTCGTCGTAGCTTCTTTCGGACTTTTCCGACTTTACTGACTTTCGGACTAATGCTCAATTAAACGAATTCTTCAACTCCATATACTTCCTTAAATTATCTGATTTAAAGCCCTTTTGCTGCATTTCGGCAACGTACTCGGGGGTAACACCGGTTGATTTAAGCGCCGGAAGATCGTGAAGCGGAATATCCTTAAAGCCCAGCTTTTTAAAGCCGTTGACATAATCGGGCGTAATGTTCATGGATTTGAGCGGGATGATGGCATGTGCAGCAATGTCATTGTAACCCAGGTCGATAAAGCCTTTGATGTATTCGGGTGTAATTTCCAATGATTTGAAAGCGATCAGGTCATGTGCGGCAATGTCTTTCATGCCTATTGATAAGAAGCCTTTAACGTATTCAGGCGTGATTTTTTCCGATTTGAACGCTATAATATCATGGACAGATATATCGGTATAGCCAATGTCCTTGAAACCTTTAACGTATTCGGCCGAAATATCCATCGATTTATAAGCGACAACATCATGCGGCGCAATGTCCTTAAAGCCGGCATCCATCAGCCCTTTAACATATTCAGGCGTGATCTTTTCCGATTTAAAGGCAATGATGTTATGGATGGGAATATTGTTATAGCCAACCGCCGCAAATCCTTTTACATAATCAGCTGAAATATCCATCGATTTAAAAGCCACTATGTCATGCAGGGGCACATCTTTATAACCAAACTGGCTGAAGTTTTTTACATAATCGGCAGTGATCTTCATCGATTTCAGGGCCACCAGGTCATGCGGCGCCACATCGTTATAGCCAATAGCTTTGAACGACTGGATGTAAGGGGCATCGATTTTCATGGCGCACATCGAGATCAGGTTATGCGAGGCAATATCCTTATAACCGTTTTGCGCCAGCATTTCTACATAGCTTTTGGTTAAATTAACGCTGAACCACCGGAAAGGGTCGTTGTCGTGGATGTCGGTTACACCTGAATTTTTGATATAATCGCCGAGCTCCTTATTTGGCGTAAGCTTGTAAGTACCAAAGCCCATATCATCTTCAAATTTGCCGGTAAATACCAGCGTACCGGCCTCCCTTTTCAGGGCAAACTCGCCTTTTTCTGTTCGTGGCAGGCTGGGGAAATCGCTCATGCTGAATGTTTCGGTGTTCGACCATTGGTGGTAGTCGTCCGTATCAGCTGTTTTACCCCTGAATTCTATCTCCAGTTTATCGCCTTTAATGGTAGCAAACCATTTGCCTTCCATCATATCCACATCGGTAATATTTACATCTACATCAATATTCGGATTAATGTCGATATCCGGAATCACGACCGGCGGAACTATAACCGGGTTAACTATAGGGTTTACATTGATAACAGGCGCCACCATAGGGTGAACATAAGCGTTTACGGTACTGGTGATAACAGGCGTAACAATGGAATTGACATTGGCCGTAACGGCTGCTGTTACTACCGGTGTTACCGTTGATGTCACAACCGGCGTAACAGTTGATGTTACAACCGGAGTAACTACAGGCGTAGGCGTAACCACTACCTGTGCATTGGCAACAGGGGCAGCCAGCACAAGGCAGGCCAGGGCCATTTTGGCGCTCCTGCTTAGTTGGTGAAATATTGTTGGTTTCATAAAGTTGGAATGTTATAAAGTTAGAATGTTATTTTTTGGCTATATTGTTGTTTTTCAAGCTGTTGTAACCGTTTATTTTCCTTCGCATTAGCATGACACACCCCTGCCCCCTCTCAAGAGGGGAATCGCACGTGGCCCTGCCTTTTTAATTTTCACTTCCGGGCCGTTAGCTGCAGCTACTTTCGGACTTTACCGACTTCCGGACTTTCGGACTAATTAGAAAAAGCATTCTTCAGCCGGATGTATTTCTCCAGGTCGTCGGAGTTAAAGCCCTTGCCGCGCATTTCGGTAATGTATTGCGGGGTAATGCCCTGGGCCTTTGCCGATGACAGCTGGTTAATGGTAATATCTTTAAATCCTATATCCCTGAAGCCTTTTACATAGTCGGGCGTAATGCCCATGGCCTTCAGTTCATTCAGGTTGTTTACCGACATATCCTTGAACCCGATGGCTTCAAACTCTTTTACAAAGTCGGGCGTAATACCCATGGCTTTCAGCTCGTTTAAATTGTTGGCTGTAAGGTTATGATAACCAATGGCATCAAACTCCTTTATAAATTCAGGTGTTACACCAATGGCTTTCAGGTTTGAAATACCATTCAGGCTAAGCTCTTTAAGGCCGGCATCCTGCAAACTTTTAATGTATTCGGGCGTTACACCCACGGCTTTCATGTTTTGGATACCGTTTGGCGACAAATCCTTAAAGCCCATTTGCTCCATTCCCTTAACATATTCGGCAGTTACACCCACAGCTCTCATATTTTGGACGTTGTTTGCGGTAAGGTCCTTAAAGCCTAATTGCTGCATGCTTTTGATGTACTCAGGGGTTACGCCTACAGCCCGCATGTTTTCCACGCCATTTGCCGATAGGTCCTTAAACCCGATTGCCTGCATGCTTTTGATATATTCGGGCGTTACGCCTACTGCTTTCATGTTTGAAAGATGATTTACCGTAAGATCTTTCACCCCGGCTGCCTGCATGCTTTTAATGTATTCGGGTGTTACGCCTACTGCTTTCAGGTTGGTGAGGTTGTTTATGGTAAGGTCCTTAAAGCCCATCGCCTTGTAGCTTTGCACATAGGCGGGCGTAATCCCCAATGATTTTAGCTCGGTAAGGTTATTTACGCTTAAATTGATATAACCAATATCTTTAAAGCTTTTTATAAAAGCCGATGTAATACCCAACGCTTTTAATTCGGTTAATTCCTGGTAGGGGATGTTTTTATAACCCACCGCCGCGAGTGAATGAACATAACCGGAGTCGATGTTCATAGCCTTATAGCTCGAAATCGTTTCGGGGCTTGGCATGTGGTCATCGTTTTCATCATTGTCGCCTTTTAGTTTCGCCTTTTTTATACCGGCAATGTATTTGCCGTCGATATGCTGTGCTTTAAAGCTGATCAGTTCGTTAAACGAAATATCCTTATACCCGGCATTATGTATTTCCTGGATGTACTCGCCGGTTACGTGCAGGGCCTTGCCCGATACCAGGTCGTTAACGCTCAGGTCATTATAACCATTTTCCTTCATGGCCTTAATATAAGGCTCATCCACTTTCAGCGCGGCCATCGATATCAGGTTGTCTTTTGACAGATCCTTATAACCATTGCGCTGCAGCATGCCCAAATATTCCTTAGTGATATTGATCACAAAAAAAGCAAAGGAGTCGCCGGCTTCAATGTCATTAATTCCCTGCGACTTCAGGTAAGACACAAAATCCTTATCGGCGGTAAATTTGTAGTGGCCATAACCGTCGTTGCCCTCAAAACGGCCGGTGAACAGGATACTGCCGGCCTCACGTTTAAGCGAGAAGTCGCCTTTTTTATCTTTTGGCAGGTCCGAAAAGTCGCTCAGGTTAAATTCCGAGCTGCTCGACCAGTTGTGGTCTTCATCATCACTTTTAAATTCAATCCGTACCTTGTCGCCTTTAATCGTAGCAAACCAGGCGCCTTCGGTTTCGTCGTTGCCAAAATGGATTTTGACACCGCCGGTAACAACCGGGTTTATTTTTAGCGTGGATTTGGCTTTAGCCATTGGTTCCGCGCTTGCCGTTGCCACCGGGCTGTTCAAAGCACAGGCCAGCGCACCAAGCAGCGGTACCAGGAAAAAGTATTTCCACATGGTGTGTATGTTTGATCGTTTTGCGTTCATCATTAAAATTCTTTTCTTCAATAGCGATTGGTTGTAGTTGGTGGTGATGCCCAGCGACAGGTGAGGAGCTGATACTTTCAGCAGGCTCATCTGGTAGCTTTGGCGTTCCACTTCTTTGTGCCCCAATACCGAGTCGTCGGTTAAAAACTCCAGGTTATTCTCAACCTCTTTGCGGTAAAGCCACGCAAAAGGGTTAAACCATTGCAGCACCAGCATCACTTCGGCCATAATAATGTCGAAGCTGTGGCGCTGTTCAATGTGGATCTTTTCGTGCAGTAATATCTGGCTGTAAGTATCCCAGTCGTATTTTTCCGGGTTGATAAAAATATTGTTGCCGAAGGAGCATGGCGCTTTGTCGCCGCTTAGTTCGACAATGCGGAACTTGCCATCCCTGATAAAAGGCTTTGTATACGCCTGGAAAAGCAGCACGATAAATTGCAGCAGCAGGTTAAGGCCGAATGCGGCTACGCCCATCCAGTATAAATAAAACAGCCATTTAAGCACGGTCGGCAGTATGGGGGCTGCAGGTTCTGTCGGTTTAGCAGGTTGCGAAACAACGGGCGCGGCAGTTACCGGTGCAACCGTCGGGTTAACAACCGGACTCACTTTAATTGCCGGGCTTGTTTTTACTGCTGGTGGCGCAGGCGGCCTAACGGGGAGCGAAATGTTTTGCTGATTATCAGCAACGGTTTGCGAAGAAACAACAGGCGGCTGAACGCTCTCCACTGTTTTTGGGGCAATTTGCAAAGCCCATTGCTGCGGGATCGGAATCAATGGCAATACAAAGGCCAGGGCCAGGCAGCAAACCAGTATAATGCGGTTTAGCCGGTAAAATGTTTCCTTTTGCAGCAGCAGCTTGTAAAACAAAAGGCAAACCGAGATTAGCAATGCGACATGCAAAATGTACGGTATCATTTCTGTTGCGATTTAATGAGGTTTACAATTTCGTTCAGTTCAGCTTCGGATATTTTTTGTTCCTTGGCGTAAAACATCAGCATATTGGGGTACGAATTATCAAAGTACTGACTCACAATATCACTCATCGCCTGTTCCTGGTACAGCTTTTTTGATATGACCGGGTAATAGCGAAAAACGTTACCAAAAGTTTCGTGCGCCAGGAAGCCTTTATCTTCCAGTATTTTTACCATAGTGGCAATGGTATTATAGTGCGGCTTTGGGTCGGGCATTTCATTTATTATTTCTTTTATAAAAGCCTGTCCCAATTGCCACACGGCCTGCATAATTTGTTCTTCTCTTTTCGCCAGTTTTTGCATGATGATATAATTTTTATCAAAGGTTGTACTAATTTATTAGGATTGCAACTAATTAATTAGTATTTACCTACTATTTTTTATAAGATGTTGATTTTCAATGATAAATTTTTTGTTGCCTGAGCGCGTTTACGTAGCGGCCGTATAAAGGAGCAATCAGCAACTGTTCGTAATCGGACACCTGTTATATCAAATACGGACGGATTGATGACTTCGGCATTTGTTGGGGTTGTCTCCAACAAAACCGGAATGTGGGGAGGGATCCACGTGTGTTCATCGCCTAGTTGGGAAAAAGGGCGGTTGCGCATTGGCGTTAATGCCGCGTGGCGAGGACTCACCCCGACTACGCTTCGCTGGTCGACCCTCTCTACCGCAAGCGGTAAAGAGGGTAACTTCGGCTTTGCGGTTGTGCATCTCGTGGCGCGGATGCCGCGTGGCGAGGTCTCACCCCGACTGCGCTTCGCTGGTCGACCCTCTCTACCGCAAGTGGTAAAGAGGGTAGCTTCGGCTTTGCGGTTGTGCAATGGCGTTATTGCCGCGCGGTGAGGACTCACCCCGACTACGCTTCGCTGGTCGACCCTCTCTACCGCAAGCGGTAAAGAGGGTAGCTTCGGCTTTGCGGTTGTGCATTGGCGTTAATGCCGCGTGGCGAGGACTCACCCCGACTACGCTTCGCTGGTCGACCCTCTCTACCGCAAGCGGTAAAGAGGGTAACTTCGGCTTTGCGGTTGTGCATCTCGTGGCGCGGATGCCGCGTGGCGAGGTCTCACCCCGACTGCGCTTCGCTGGTCGACCCTCTCTACCGCAAGTGGTAAAGAGGGTAGCTTCGGCTTTGCGGTTGTGCAATGGCGTTATTGCCGCGCGGTGAGGACTCACCCCGACTACGCTTCGCTGGTCGACCCTCTCTACCGCAAGCGGTAAAGAGGGTAGCTTCGGCTTTGCGGTTGTGCAT
>Ga0206971_10024_pt1 | contig 51110 bp, 56 predicted proteins | sample Alteio_BWOrgHeat_85_FD_152917 | JGI IMG/M metagenome (GOLD analysis project Ga0206971, IMG submission 152917) | Enriched cells from forest soil in Barre Woods Harvard Forest LTER site, Petersham, Massachusetts, United States -... | ecosystem: Environmental > Terrestrial > Soil > Temperate forest >...
TGGATGAGGCTCGGCACAAATCCCGTGGACCAACGCTCTACGCAATGCTTCGATCTCGTCATCTGGAAGAGAGGTTGGAATCCCGTTACAACTCAAGAACATGACGACACCCGGCACTTGCAGCACACTCAACTTTTCTTGTAAGCGAGTGTGCACGAAAACATATCCGGGAAACAGGACGAGATCTAATTCTTTCCGCCGGTCTTTCCACCTTCGCACGCTTCGATAGAGAGGCAGAAAAGCGTCGACATTGCGATCAGCGAGTTGTTTGAGAATCCGCTTTTCATGATGGACGCAGGTATACACGGCATACCAGCGGCGCGGTTCGCTCGAGCACAAAAGCCATGGCGGGTTCTGCGGGCTGGTTACGACCGGGGTTGGACCACTCATAGCTCCGCCACCTCGCTTACATCGCGCTAGGAACCTAACTTGCTGAAAATGCGATGCTAGTCTGCACTTCGGTGAAAACGCGCTAACTGCGATTCAGCATTTGTCTCCGAATTGCTTCTTCGCCTCTCGCCGGCGCGTTTCCATTTGTAAATTGTCTCTTCACAACGGAGTCGTCGCAGCATTGCAAAGAGTTTGCCATAGGGAGAAAAGAAGGTTTGTCCGAAAGTTGTAAAAGAATTGTCGTTCGCACCTAACAGAATTTGTAAGCGTTCTCCTCAAATTCGGACCTACGTGCAGTCACACTTCGCAGACACAGTTTATGTATGTGTATAGGGAAAAAATCGATTTCAGGCGCAGATCGGTCAACCGTTAGTGTCGAGGGCGCGACTTAGCTCAGGATCTGGACACTCTCTCAATGACCAACGACCAAAAAGTGACTAGGTAGGACGAAATGAGACTCTCAGCGGACTCTGTGCATGCACTACAACACCTGCTTCACGTCGCAGTGGCATTTCCTTCGGTCAAGACAGTTCGTTGGGTTTGTAACCCTGCGAGGAAGTTGGTTGCGGGGGCCTGCAACCATCCGAATTGTCTAGTCCTACCTTTCCCCTTCGCGATGGTTCGAGTAGCGGCTTGAATGACCAGTTTTTCCTTTCGCAACAACAAATTTGAGGTTCCTAAGGTTGCTGTAGCTATTATCGAGAAGGACTACATCCTCGGCTGGATGCTTGCGGGCATAAATGCGCACGACGCACTCAATGAAAACTAGGTATTCAAAGGGGGAACCTGTCTCAAAAAGTGCTATTTCGAAACTTATCGGTTTTCATAAGATCTCGATTTTACGCTGCGCAATGAAGACCACCTCGACGAGGAATTCTTGCGGACGGCTTTCGAAGGAGTCATCGCGGTCTCTCGTCTTTCCTTCGCAGTAACGTCTCCAGCCCGGATGCGATCGCCTCATGAAACAGAGCCACGCGCCCGGCAATCTTGTCCCGGTGTTCGGGTTTGCTTTGTTCGTCGAGATTGTGGACTCGTACTAGGGCTGAGAAGGCTCGAATGTCTTCGGGAAGGAGCACTGGATTGTGAAGCAGTTCCTCGTGGCACTCATAGCAGTACACTGCGTCTTTTCCTTCGTAGCCCCAAGGGCAACTCGCGAAGATACCTTCGCGCTTCGTACCTCGCCTATTGTCCAAAGAAGCGTTCGGCAACAAAGTGATGTTTGCTGGCATGCGAACGCCCTTCAATCGTGGAGCCTGCGTATTTGCCAGACCGATTGAGCAGACAACCGCATATCGCGCACGTCTCACGTTTCGTATTCATAGCTCGTTACCGCAGCGACAGGGGCAAGACGCCGCCACGTCAGGGGCCCCGGTCATCCCAGCCGATTGTAACTGTGCTAGACCTATAATTGCTCACGTGCGCACGCTGCCTATTCCCCAGACCTTGAGCGAAGCGGTACGTTATGTCATCGACAGCAATCGGTCGGATGGCAACAATCCAACGCGCTTTAACCAAGCGACGATGGATGGAACTTCGCCGAACCTGCTGTCTGTGTGCATTAGGCTGATCAACAAGGGAGAGACTCTCGAATATCTGGACATTGCATTGAGGCGTTTTCCAACGCTGCTTACGCTTGAGGACTTCGTGAGTCGTCGTGGTGCCGAGTGGGGTTTCGATGAACCCACAGTCGAGATGGCACGTGCCCGCTCCATATACTTTGACCAAATCGCTGGACGCAGCAGATACGCGTATCGCGGCTTAGTGGGTTGCCGGGTGAGCGCTAAGAGAATATGGATGCCGAGGAGAATTGCGGATGCCAACGTTAAAAGAGACCCTCAAGCGCCTTGCAACGACGTTCACAGTGAGAGACATCATGATTCCAAGGGTAGGACTAATTTGCTCGGACGACGAGAAGCAGGCAGCTAAGGTCTCGGACGACAATCCTGATTTCAATGTGATCCCCATTCCTCGGGAGGGTCAACTCACAGGTTACTTCGAGCGCGATTCTCGCAGCATTAAAAGGATCGAACTTGACGATCTCATCAGCGACGGAACGAGTCTTCTCGATCTTGTCGAGATTCTTGAGGATCGCCAGTTCTCCTTTGTTTTGAGTCATCGACACATCGAAGGGTACGTGCACTATTCGGATTTGAACCATCACTTGGTGAAGCTCGCGTTCTACGTGATATTGGAGGCTCTTGAGAGAGTGGCGCTGGATTCAATCCAAGGAAGAGACGACCGGGAATCTCTGAAGAGAGACCTTGATTCCAATCGGTTCGAGCAGATTGAGGGTGCGTACAAGCGTACAGGGGATGCTGCCCGTGGTCTCGCCAGCTACTTGAACATCTCCGACCTACTGCGACTGGCTGCCAAAGCGGGCACCGTTGACATCGAGGAGAGCGTAGTAACGGCGATGAAGGATGTCCGTGATGGTGCGGCGCATCCGTCGAACAACCTCGTCTCTAGCTATCCCGATGTGAAGAAATTGGCTCATGTAAAACGGGAATGCTTGCGCGTGCTTGGGGCAATGTAGTTATGGTTCGGCACACTCGTCCAGCAATTCCGGGTAGCAGTGCCGAAGCTCGCGGATCAGATCGCGGGCCGTCTTTGCTCGGCTTAGGAACCTTGATATATCGCCGCGTGCCGTGCTCACGCACGTACAGGCTGACTTTGGTGTGCTGCTGCATTCGGTATTGCCTCTCTTCTGGCTAATACCCAATGAGCAGAGAAAGTCGGCGAAACTGTAGCCGAAAACGTAGTCGCCGATTTTACCGCTCTAAGTCCTTTGGAATGAAGGTATGGCGGAGAGAGTGGGATTCGAACCCAACTGCCTCGCGGTCCTGCAAACTAAATCACTGTCAATAATGAACTCACCTGTCAGTTAGCTTTACGATTCACCGCTTTGCATAAGAAGGCGGACAAAACAGGGACAAAATGAAAAGAGCCGCCTAATTAGGCGGCTCTAAATTAATGATTTCGTTGGTTGCGGGGGGTGGATTTGAACCACCGACCTTTGGGTTATGAGTGCAACCATCAACGGAATCTAAAGATAATGCGCGGCGCAAAGAGTAACGCATTGTACTGCAGAAGAACAGAATGTAATCCTGTTAGCCCTCGCATTGCCCCTGGCAAGACAAAACGGCGTTCAGAGGCAACTCTCTCGCCGGTTCGCGTGCTGAAGTGGAAAACGGTTGGACATCATTCGTATAAATTGACCGCAGTTCCTCCGCTTAGCGAACCAGATCCTATTTCACGATACGTCTCCAAACATCGGTTGAAAGAGAATTGCTCGACCCTACTGCCCGTTTTTAGGATTCCTTCAATACTGCGTTGCCACCGTTCTTTGATCGGACCCTGCATGGTATGAAATACCCGTCAGATGCGGTTTTGTCTAAGGCTACAAAGTAATGAGTGGCAGTGATGCTCATGGGTCGCGACGAGGGTCATCTGCAGCGGCCTCTTCTTTGGACATTCCGACGTACATGACGTTGATCAAAGCCCGGAATTGTTCTTGATTAACAACAAGAAACGCCACGACCAAGCAATTGTCCGTGACCCGAATTTGAGCGATTTAGCTTTCGACAAAATACGATAACTTTCGGACACGCCTAGAAAAGAAATAAATCCATGTGCGATGTATCATCGTGCCGCGTCTCGACAAATATCCCATCTATTTTCGGCCTTTGTTTGTTTTGATGGCCTCGTTAGTCGGCAATGCTATCGCAGTGGCAGACATCCTTATCTAGGAGGATAACGTGAGACGAAGGACGTTCTTAGAGAGATTAGGGCTCATCGTTGGCGGCGCTTACATGGGTCAGGGCAGCAGCCTTGGCTCTGATTCCGCTCCCGCAGGCTTTCATCTGGTTGCGCTCGATGATTGGCGAGGCGTGCACCGTTATAAGCATCTCGTTGCCGGCAAGCCGATGACGTACGGGGCGGAGGTGCCACTGAGTGTCGCAGCAATCGATGATCCGGCGCGTACCTACACAAGCGACCCAGCGAAAGCGATCTACAGGTATTCTGGCCTCGCCGCATCTTCGCGCTATAAGGTGCGGATCCTCTATTTCGGAGAGAAGAGGGTGCAGAAGGCTTACGTGAACGGAGTAGAGCTACATGGAAAACTCACACTGCCGAAAAAGCCGACTTGGTATGAATATGATGTTCCTCCGCAAGCTCTGAAGGGGAGTTCACTGGAGTTGGCTATCGAACACGTGGAGGGACCGGACGTTGCGGTTAGCGCGGTTGAGTTGTGGTCCAGTGATGCTGGACTTTCCAAGGGCCTCCTGATTGAAGCGAGTGATGACAGTTTGGGGCACTTGATGGGGAGTGTAACCGACAACATTTACACGCCAGTTCAAGGCGCTCAGCTATCCGTTACTTCGGGCGCGGGAGAATCACCGCGGAAGGCAGTCACAAATGCCCTGGGAAGATTCGAGCTTGATATCCCCGCAGCATGGCGTAAGGGTGGAGGCGGAGAAGTCCGGGTTGTTGCTCGGAAAGGACAGCAGGAGGCGGAGGCTGTGTTTCGTCTGTCGGATGTATTTGTGCCCGCCATTCGTTTGAGTCCTAAGCCGACATCCGTAACAGGGACCGAGCAGTTGCAAGTTGATCTGCAGGGCCAGTGGAATTTCACGGTTCAGCCTCCCGAAAACTTTTGGGAGAGGGCCGCGGTGAAGGTTTCCGAAGTTTTCCCTATTCAAGTGCCAGGGGAGTGGGCATTACAAGGCTTTCTGGTCCCAGACAAAGGGGCCGGCGGCTACTGGCGTTCGGTCGAAATCCCTCGCGACTGGGCAGGAAAGCGTGTGAAGTTGAGGTGTGATGGCGTGTACAGCCTTGGACGCGTTTGGATAAACGGCAAACATGTCGGTGATCATGAAGGCGGATTTACCCCTTTTGAATTGGATGTGACGGAAGCTGTACAAGCGGGCGGAGACAACACAATTGCAATACATGTGACCTCGGACACGCTGTCCGATGAGTTGTCTGCCATGAACAGGTATGCACAACATTCGCTTGGCGGCATCACCAGGAAAATTCTGCTATTCGCCTTACCCGAGGTGAACGTTGCGCGAATCCGGGTCGAAACTCTATTTGACAAGCAATATGTGAACGCCACCCTCCGATTGAGCATAGCGATCGCCAATGAAAGTGTCAGAGACGTTACTCAATTCGCGCTAAACATGACGCTGACTGCTCCGGACGGAAAGGCGCTGCCGCTCTTCCCAGCCTCGATTCCTTTGCCATCGATCAGAGCTGGCGAGGTCCTTGAAAAGACCGTGGAAATCCCCATCTCACAACCGGAAAAGTGGGAGGCGGAGCATCCCCGACTGCACACTTTGACGTGCGCGCTAAACGGCGGCGCTTCGCTTTTGGAAACGGTCAAGCTACGGGTTGGTTTTCGAGAGGTGGAATTTGGGGGGCGCAGCTAAAAATTAACGGGAAGCCCGTTACACTGCGCGGCGTGGAACGCCATGAGTATCACCCGTTCATTGGGCGAGCGAGCGTGCCTTCCCTGTGGCAGCAAGATGCCCATCTGATCCGCCAGGCCAATATGAACCATGTCTTCACCTGCCATTACCCGGATCCAGAAGAATTTTTGGATATTTGTGATGAGATCGGGCTGTATGTCGGGTCGGAGGTGCCGTTCGTGTGGACGGATTTCCGTTACAGTGATGATCCCAAGTATATGGACTATTTTGTGAGGCCGGGGGCGGAGATGTTGGAATACCTGCGGAACCATCCATCCATTATTTTCTGGCAGATGGGCGACGAGGCTACATGGGGGCGTAACTTCGACAGCATGCAGCGATTGATAAATACGGTAGATCAGAACCGACCGGCAAACTTCGCATACAGTTGGACGATCAATACGGTTTCCTTCGATGCGGTTCACTACCCAAGTCTGCAGGAAGCCGGCACGCTGCCACCCAAGAGAGACAAGCCAACGACGTACGACCAGTATTGCTGTCCAAACTGTTTCAACCGGCGGGAGCTTTTAACCGACCCAGGCATTCTCGATTACTGGGGGAAAGCTATAGGGGAGATGTGGGAAGCCGTCAACGCCACTCCGGAAGTGGCGGAGGCTGCCATCTGGGCATACTGTGATGAGTTCTTTTATGTCCCCGTGGCGGCACATGATGTGACAAAGTACAAAGGTGTTGTGGATATGCAGACTGGCCTCGTTACCGTTGGATATGGCGAATGGGGGTTGGTGGACAAATGGCGCCGTCTCAAACCAGGATATTGGCATACGAAAAAAGCATACTCACCTGTTCACATTGAACAGCGCGTCTTCGCCTGGCCCCCGACCGGGCAGCATCTTCGGATTCCCGTCGAAAACCGTTACGATTTTACGAATCTTAATGAACTGCGCGTTGAATGGCGCCTGGGCGAAGTTACTGGGACCGCAAACGCAGAAGTCGCTCCCCGTACCAAGGGAGAGATCCTCATCGATCCTAGCGGCGCCGCAAACGGAGCAAATCAGCTGGTTCTGCGATTCTTTGATTCGGCTCGCAATCTCGTCGATGCGTTCACGTTTGCTATCGATCGCCAACCGCCAAAGCAAATCAAGTCTGCCGCTCCTGATCCTGCCGTTCCTGTGCTGCAGCGAAACGGGGACCATATCACCGTGGAAGCCTCAAACTTCCGTTGGATCTTTGACGCTCATACCGGTTTGATCTCCGCGGCGCAAATTGATTCATCTGCTGTTGTGGTAGGAGGGCCATCGTTCGCTTTAACACCGCTCGAGTACGATCAACACGTGCTGGGGATTACTGCAGTCCCCGTTCCACTTCAGCCCACAATTTTGCCTTGGACACTTGACAGCACTAACGTCACTCAAGACGGCGCTACGATTCAACTCGAGGCCACGGGACACTACCCCAATGCTCATGGGAAATATATCTTTCGCCTCGATGGGTCCGGATTGACGACGATTGACTACAGATTTCAATATGATGGCGACGAAATCTCTCTCAGGGAAGTTGGCCTGTTGCTTGATGTGGCAAAAGAATACCGCCTCTTGGAATGGACGCGTGACTCACGATGGACCTTCTATCCAGAGGACCACATTGGGCGCCCATCCGGGAAGGCAGCGGCTTTCCGTACCGATGGTGAGTGGCCCGAACACGGCGTCAAAGAAAAGCCCGCATGGCCGTGGTCGCTTGATGCCACCGACGCAGGGACAAATGATTTCCGCAGTACGAAATACAACATTTTTTGGGCATGCTTGAGTAATCCGACCGGTCATAGTTTACGAGTCGAGTCGAACGGCAAACAGCATACAAGGGCCTGGGTTGAAGGGGATCGGACCAGGCTTTTGATCAATGACCATTCGAATGGGGGTAGTGAAATTGTCCTAGTTGAGACCAGCTACTTCAACGATAGGATTCTAGTCCGGAAGGGAGACATCCTGTCCGGGACGGTCCGCTTCCGGCTCACGAATCTGCCTTCTGATCGTGAAAGCCAGTAGCTCGTCATCTATGAGGAACTTTCGCGAATGGAACTTTACACAGGCGTCTATCAGATTCATTCTCTGTTTGCCGGCCGTGACCTTTTTCAATATCTGTTTGTAGGCGATAGGATAGTGTTGCTCGATGCAGGCATCGGCGAAACGCCCGAGACCGTCATTTTTCCGTACCTGAACGACCTCAGAATCAAACCACAGCAACTGGCCCTGGTCGTCGTCACCCATGCGGACGCCGATCACCAGGGCGGCATTGATGCCATCAAGCAAGCTTCTCCTGAAACTTGGCTGGCCTGCGGCGTGGAAGATCAGGCGATGATCGAGGATCCGCAAGTTCTGTGGGATCTCCGTTATACCTTTTTGCGAGAGGGTTACGGTTTGGAGTTGGATGCTCTTGATTCCGCTCGCTCTAATTCCAGAATTGCTGGTAACCCACGGAAGGTGGATCTATGTTTCGTAGGCGGCGAAAAAATACGCATCGACGACGGATGGGAACTTGAAGTGCTACATGTTCCGGGTCATTCACGCGGCCACCTGGGACTCTATGACCGCAAGCATGAGACTGCATTCGTTAGTGACGCTCTTCACGGGCGAGGATTCCCCGGAACGTCTGGCGATATGGCTGTTCCCGTAACATATTACGATGTAGACCTCTATCTCTCTACGCTCTGTCTTCTCGAAAAGCTCCCAATCAAAACTCTTTGCACGGGACATTTTCCGCCCAAGCACGGCGAAGCAATTGGCGCCTTTATTGCGGACTCCAGACAAACCGCGGTCACATTTGATCACATAATCCTTGCCGGGTTGGTGCAGCACGATTCGGGTCTCAACATGAAGGAACTCATCGACGTTGTCGGAAATGCATTCGGTGACTGGCCCAAAGACACCTGGATCTATCTCATGTTTGCCCTTAAGGGCCACTTGGACCGCCTGGAACGGCAAGGTCGGGTACGATTCTTGCAGGACCTTCCGCCTTTTCGCTGGGCGCTGGCATAGGCTGGGGCGGAGAAAGGATCGGGCCAGCACGTGACCATCTAGGCCTCGAGATCCGTTTGCAACAGCTTGTTAGGAATTCAGACAGCTCTATGTTGCTTTAGAAGGAGTAGTGTCAGTAATTCTCCAAAACTTTTCTATCTCCTCCAGAGGCTTGTTCTTGGTTTCGGGCACAAAGAACCACGTGAACACAGCCTGTAGAAGCGCCATCAACGCGAGAACACCAAATGTTGAAGCTTTGCCGATTTGGTTAAAGGCGGCAGGAAAAAAAAGGACCACCATACCATTCGCGATCCATTGAGTAAGAACGGGAATTGTCATCGCGGTGCCGCGAATGTTATTTGGAAAGATCTCAGGTATTAATGTCCAGAAAACCGGTCCAATACAAGCTTCAAAGAATGCCAGGTAGGCCAAGATTAGAAACAATACGATCCAACCATGGAAATGGCCTGTTAGGGCGGTCGCACTAAGCGACAACAAGGTCACGGTCATGCCCAGCGATCCGACGATGTAAAGCGGTTTGCGTCCCCAGCGGTCAATCATCCAGAATGCGACAATCGTGAACAACAAGTTTGCCGCCCCAAGAATGAAGGTGGAGAACAGCGCTGCACCGATTTGCCAGCCCGCGGACCGAAAAATGATGGGTGCATAGTCAACCACCGTGCTGATGCCAGAAACATGCACCAGAATGGCGAGGCAAAAACTGACCGCCACCACACGCCGAATTCCCGGCTCGAAAAGACTGCGCCTGGAATTGTGTTTGGTTTCGAGGCTGGCTCTGATTTCCGACAGCGCGAAGTCGGCACTTTCTGATCCGCCAATTCGCTGCAGAATCCTCAACGCCTCTTTGTGTTTGCCGGCCATAACCAGATATCGCGGAGTCTCGGGCGCAAACAACAACAGCACGAAAAAGAGTGCAGAGGGAGCTACACCGGTGATGAACATCCAACGCCAGTTGTCAGGGCCGATGTCTCGCATCAGATAGTTGATGCAATACGATATAAATCCACCGCTCACAACGGACAACTGATAGAGCGTGCCCATACGTCCGCGCAACGACGGAGGGGATACCTCAGCAACATACAAGGGCGAGATGAGAGATACTCCTCCCACGGCTAAACCACCGACAAACCGGGCGACAATGAAAGTGCGGAAATCAGTCGCCAGGCCTGTGGCCACTGAGGTTATGGCGAACAGCACGGCAACCCAGAGAAGAGGCAGTCTGCGGCCGTAACGATCGGTCACACGGCCGAGGACGATCGAGCCAGCCACGCACCCGAATAGAAGTGAGCTAAACGCCCAACCCAGACTCAGGTCGCTCAGATTGAAATGTGAAATCAGGAAAGGACCCGCCCCTGTGATGATGGCGATGTCGAATCCGAAAAGAATCCCGCCCAGACCGGCGGTCGCTGCAAGAAAAAGTAGGTACCGAAGATTGATCTTCTCGGTCAATGAATTGATATCACTAGGATGCGTCTTTTGTTTCTTCGTTCGGTTCTCTTGCCAAGGTCAACATGCAACTGTCGACCAGATCTTCTGAATGCTTATCATTTCGTCTCAGCTCGAAGCGCAAAGGCCAAATGGTCTGAGGTTGGGCGAAGAGTCTGCCTTTGCGGGCCAACTGGTCTTCACAGTACAGGCCCCCCAGGTTGCTGTCTTCTCGACACATGTCAAAAAGTTATTGTATTTTGTCGCGGACGGCGCGACTGGCTTTTCCCTTGCCAAGCAGGAAAGCGCTGGCTATGTTCCTACGGCAGCGCCAACCCTGAACACGAGTCCGTGGCGCACTGGCATCCCTGTTATTGAATCGGTGATCTGAAACGAGCCAGACACGCCCTGGGACCGCATCCATAGGCTTGGGTGAAGACTTTATAGAATTGAGCATAGCTGCCGAAGCCAGAAGCGTACACGGCTTCAGATAAGTTCTTCTGCCCGGACTTCCGGTATTGCTCCATGAAGCGGGACAGACGGACAGAATTCCGGTACCGATTTAAAGGAATACCAATCTGTCGGCGAAACGTGCGGCTCAGGTGAGCCGGACTCGCGCCGCAGATCCTCGCCAACTCACCCAGGTTGTGGTCGCATTCGGGTTCGCTCAAAACGTTGAGCGCTCTTTGCACCACCGGGTGCAAGGCCTCTCCATCCCCTAAAACCTGCCCAGAGCGCATGCTGCGCCAACACAGCAGCAGAAGGTGGTGGAGGCCTGCATTCAATCCTTCCGGGTCCCCGTGCTCGAAAGAAAATTTCGACTCCACGCCAAAGCCGCCTTCTTGATTGAGCACATCTGGATCCAATGAACCCCGCATCAGCGAGTCCATCGTTTTACGGATCAGGTCGAAGGAAGCAGGCTCAAGCAAGACATTTAGAACGCCATCCCGCTCGTTGTTTGGACGTCGCAAGCCCCGATAGGCATTTGTGCGGCAGCATCGAGCGATAAGGGAAGGCTTAAACACCGCCACAAAAAACTTCGCGTCATCCGAACGGTCTACGATCTGGTGCTCCTGTTTGGGAAAGAGCCATAGCAGAGTTCTTGGGCGATAAGTAAATCGCCGTTCGTTCACCACATACGTAACGGTTCCCTGCACGATAAGGTTCATTTCCAATTCGATGTGGTGATGACTCGCAATCTTGGGAGGGTTCCTGGCCGATTCACCCAGGAACAACAATCCATCGTAAATCTTGCGGAGTTTAAGATCGGCCAACATGCCAACAAAATATAATAACTTTTGGGCATGCGTCGAGAAGAAAGCTCCTTGGTTAGGGCATTATCATTATTTGAATGAGGTGTGCCCGTTGATGGGCAAAACGTTCCTCCAGGGCATTTGGCGCCCCAAAACCAGGAGTCTCTGATCAACGGGAGGCCACAGACGATTGGAAACAAATTAATGAGTCTGGCCTTCATAAATTCGCTAAATCACCCATGATCCAGGACTATAGCCTTACCGGAACTACCTCCGCCTCCGCAATAGAGAGAGGTCTCGCCGAAGCAGATTGGTACCAATGTAGCGTTCCGCGCGAAACCATGCGGAAACTCCTTGAGCGGCGAGACGGACCTGCAATCCGAGACACGATTGGCTGGTTTGCACTCATCCTCGGCAGTGGTTTTCTCACTTATGTCCTCTGGCACACCTGGTGGGTAATTCTTCCTTACGCGATCTACAGCGTCCTTTATGCCTCCACTTCTGATTCCCGATGGCATGAGGCAGGTCACGGTACTGCCTTTAAGACCGACTGGATGAATAATGCGCTTTATGAAATCGCGTCGTTCCTGGTGATGCGTGAATCCACCATCATGCGCTGGAGCCATAATCGCCACCACAGCGACACGATTATTGTCGGCCGTGACCCGGAGATAGCCGTACCGCGTCCCCCTGACTTGAAAGCCCTCATCATGGCTTTCTTTGACCTCGGAGTTTATCCGAAGTATTTCAGGCATATCCTGCTGCATTCTGTTGGACGCATGTCTGCCGAAGAGAGGACCTACGTTCCCAAAACAGAGTTTACAAAGGTCTACCGCAAGGCCCGTATCTATGTGGCTATCTATGCTGCGGTGCTTGGGCTTTCTATCTATGCCCGGACCTTCTTGCCCTTATTTTTGGTTGGGCTGACCAACTTCTTCGGCTCTTGGCTTCTGCTCGTCTACGGCCTCACGCAGCACGCTGGTTTAGCTGAAAACGTTCTTGATCACCGTCTCAATTGCAGAACCGTGTATATGAACCCGGTCCATCGATACCTTTACTGGAATATGAACTACCATTTGGAGCACCATATGTTTCCGCTGGTGCCTTACCATGCCCTGCATAAACTCCATGTGGCTGTAAAGGATGATTGCCCCACGCCATATCCAAGTCTGTTGGCGGCCTGGCACGAAATTTTGCCTGCCATTCTGAAGCAAGTCAAAGACCCCGCCTACCACATTAAACGCCGCCTCCCCAAGCCCAAGAGCCGTTTGGAGGATCGACTACATTTCTCCCAAACACAAGCTGATGCAGAGGGCTGGACCGAGGTGTGCACCGCAGAGGTGCTTGGCCGTAATGATGTCATACGATTCGACCATGGAAAGAAAACTTATGCTGTTTACCGCGATGCAGACGGACGACTCTTCGCCACTGATGGCATCTGCACCCACGGTAATACTCACCTTTCCGATGGCTTGGTTCAAGGGAAGACGATTGAATGTGCCAAGCACAATGGGCGCTTCAACTTAGTGGATGGCGCACCCGCACGCGCCCCCATCTGCCGCGGTCTCGCCACCTACCCAGTTGAGGAGCGAACGGATCGGCTCTACGTCAATGTCGCGCGTGCCGGCGGCGCCGGAGCTCGCTCGCAAAAGACTTGTAGGTTCCAGGTGGTCAGCAACCGCAGCGTCGCTACTTTCATCAAGGAACTCATCCTCCAGCCCTTGGATGCAACCGAGACAATCGGCTTTGCGCCGGGCGATTACTTGCAACTTGATATTCCCGCATACGATGCGATTCCATTCCGTGAATTCGATATTTGTGAACCTTTTGCCGCCGTGTGGGAAAGGAACCACCTCTTCGACCTCATTGCCCACAATCCCGAGGCTGGCCGGCGCAACAACTACTCACTCGCGAGTAACCAGCAGAACGAGCGCAACCTGCGGTTCAACGTGCGGGTCGCGACTCCCCCCCCGGGCCAGGATTGTCCCCCAGGCGTTGGATCGAGCTACATTTTCAGTCTCAAACCCGGTGATATTGTTACTGGCATTGGCCCCTTCGGGGATTTCCATATCAAACCCACTCAACGCGAGATGGTCTATGTCGGAGGAGGTGCCGGCATGGCGCCCCTCCGCGCCCATCTGTCCCACCTTCTCGAGACCGAGCAAACTGCCCGCAAAGTGAGTTTCTGGTACGGCGCGCGGTCAAAGCAGGAGATATTCTACGAAGACTATTTCCAGAACCTTGCCAAGATACATGGCAACTTTAGTTTCCACTTGGCTCTCTCCTCGCCGTTGCCTGAAGATAACTGGACTGGCAATATCGGCTCTATTCACGAAGTAGTCTGGGAGAAGTACCTGCTAGACCACGTTAATGCAACGACTGCCGAGTACTATCTCTGTGGTCCGCCCATGATGATCAGAGCATGCACAAAGATGCTTGCCGAAATTAATATTCCCGCCGGTAACATCGCCTACGATGAGTTCTGAGTTCGATCTTGACGCGCTATTCGTTAGAGCGGGCTAAGATGCGCATCTCGTCGGAAATTTAATTTTCGTAATCGATTTCAACCGGCTAAAGAGTAACCAATTGACGCACGTCCCAATCCCAAAAAGCAGCATGAGGACCGACACCACTACAAAGGTGCGCGGCCGCCTCAGTGCCAGCCTGACGATCCACATCTTTCGTTGACTTCCAGAAGAAGAAACGGGATAGCCTTGATGCGAATTGTGGAGGAAATGTCTTCTTGGTTATGACCTAGCCCAATAAAACGTAGCTATGTCACCTTTTGAGAAATCGCCTCACGGAGGCGCGGTAGCACTTCTTTACCGTAGAACTCGACCACCTTCATTTGGTCATGTTGCCCGGAATGGATATGCACACCACTCGCTCCACTGTGGAATAAATCTAACAACACTTTGAGATGCACCTGGGGATCGGTGCCCACTGCCCATCCTTCCGTCACATTATCGATAGAGACTTCATTATCCGCGCGCTCTTGGATGATTTTTGGGTCGCGAATATTGAAATAAGGCTTCCACGCCTTTGGTCCAAACCGCCACAATTCAGCGGCTTCGTTCATCTCGCCCTTTCCACCAACTACCACGTATTGTTCGATAAAGACCGGCATCTTGGCGGCATCTTGTCCGTCATCCTTCGCACCTTTTTCAAATTCGCTCTTGTGTGCTTTCCAAGTTTTCGGATCGGTGATAAGCCCGTCTGCAAACCTCCCGCACCGATACATCGCTTTCGGACCATTGCCCGCCATCATCAAAGGAATAGGGCTTGCGGGCGGATCGTATAGCCGCGCGTTAACTTTGTAATATTTGCCAGTGTGCTCGACCTGCTGGCCGTTCCACAATTTACGAATCACTTCTGCAGCCTCTACCAGTCGCTCAGAACGCTCCGCCCATTTTGGCCAAAAGCCTACCGCGGCCTCCTCATTCAAAGCTTCACCCGAACCGATACCCAAAAATATTCTGTCGGGATTAAGTAGGCTCAATGACGCGAACGCCTCGGCCACAACCGCGGGATGATAACGAAAGGTCGGGCAAGTGACGGTTGTGCCCATGCGGATTCGATCGGTTCGCTGTCCAATCGCGCTCATGGTAACCCATGCTTGTCCTGCATGACCCTCATTCGTCTGCCATGGCTGCAGGTGATCGCTGAAGGCTAGCAAATCAAAGCCTGCCTGCTCCGCCGCAACTCCTAATTTGACCAATTGAGGTACTGTGAACTGCTCATGTGCGAGTTGAAATCCCACTTGACGAGCGAGCCATGCGCTCGGAATCGATTTGGCCCCTGGCATGAATGTCTCCGTTTGCTTAATGGTTCCAGTTGTAAGTTCTGCCACCAAATTCATCTTGGCCCCTGATCCGACCATTCCACCGAGCCCAAGAAAGGCACCAATTGATCCACTTCCCTGTAATAACGTGCGTCGGTTCATGAATTGACCTTCAGGCTCTTATTAATAGCAGTTAGTTGCGGAGACGAAGATCGAGGTTGGCATGGATGCACGTGCGCATGCTTAAACGCTCTGAGATTGCCATGGGCATCGTTCAGGCTGCTACTCGCGTCTTAAATGCGTGCGCTCAGAGTCATCAAAAAGAGTGATATATGCCGCGATTGCGTCAAACCTAATTATCGCGATCTTCAAGTACGTGGCAGCCGGCTTTACTGGAAGCGCTGCCATGCTAGCCGAAGCCTTCCACTCTACTGCCGATACAGGTAATGAATTATTGCTGCTAGTAGGGATACGCCGAAGTGCGCGTCCTCCCGATCCGCTCCATCCTTTCGGACACGGGAAGGTCTTATATTTCTATTCCCTTCTCGTCGCGGTCTACATTTTTGGTATTGGGGGAGTTCTAGCGATCTCCCAAGGGATATCCCACCTACGAAGCCCTCAGCAATTCACGCGTGTCGGCTGGAACTACGGAGTTCTCGCAATTGCATTCATATCCGAATACTACTCGTGGCGAATCTCCTATCGAGAACTGCAATCGAGAAACAATTCCGAAGAAGGGATCTGGGACGAAATTGTTGGAAGCAAAGACCCGACAGTTTTCACGATCTTCCTTGAAGACTCTGCTGGTATGGCAGGAGCTTTCTTGGCGTTTCTAGGAATTTTTCTCGGCCAAATATTCCATCGCTCCTATTTCGATCCACTTGCGTCCATCCTGATCGGTCTATTGCTGACGAGTGTTGCCATTCTTCTGGGGCGTGAGAGTGGGGCTTTGTTGGTAGGAGAAAGGACCGATCGCACAATTATTCAGCGCGTCCGAAAACTGATCTGCGACGATCCTTCTGTTTCGAACGTGGGGGATCTCCTGACAATGCAACTGGGGCCTGAGCAGGTGCTCTTGAACGCAGACATTCGATTTCGTCGTGATTTGGACGTGCAAGCGCTTGAATTGGCGATCGACCGCATTGAGAAGAATATTCGTCTCCAAGAACCCAGCGTGAGCCGGATATTCTTAGAAGTGGATTCGCTTAAAAGCGGATCGCAATCGCAGAGGTAGCGAAAAAACAGTAAATTCCTGGTGAAATTTTCGCAATGCGAGGCATCGCCTCTCCCACATGATCATCCAACCCAATCAACGACGCACTTAATCATGGGATCTCAAACCACCAAGCCGACGGTCTCTTTATTTGAAAAACTCGGGCCTGGATTGATCACCGGCGCGTCGGATGACGATCCGAGTGGAATCGGGACCTATTCCCAAGTTGGAGCTCAATTTGGATATGGGCTGCTGTGGACGATCGTCGTGTCTTACCCGCTCATGGTCGCGATTCAAGAAATAAGCGCTCGAATTGGAAGGGTGACGGGCGTAGGCATCGCCGCTAACCTACGGATGAATTATCCCAAGCCGCTCCTCTACGGCGTTCTCTTGATGGTTGCAATTGCCAACGTCTTCAACCTCGGCGCCGACATTGGCGCCATGGGAGCAGCCACGCAACTCGTGTTACCTGGGAAACTTGGTCTCTTCATTGTGATCTTCGGTGTTGCATCACTGGTCGGCATCTTGTTAGTTCCGTACTCAACCTATGCGAAATATCTCAAATGGCTGACGCTTTCACTTTTCTCTTATGTGGGGGTGGTGTTCATTGCACATGTTCCCTGGCCGATGGTGCTTCACGCAACCATTCTGCCGCACATCGAACTCTCGAAGGAATATCTTACGGCGCTCGTCGCAGTTCTCGGTACAACGATCAGCCCCTACTTGTTTTTTTGGCAAGCCTCGCAGGAAGTGGAAGAGGTTCGCAACAACCGTGGAGAGAAGCCGCTAAAGCGCGCGCCATCGCAAGCGCAGGAGCAACTGGGACGCATCCGTATCGATACTTATCTCGGCATGGCGTTCTCCAATCTGGTGGCATTCTTCATCATTTTGACCGCCGCGGCTACTCTGCACACCCATGGAATCACTGAAATTCCCACCTCTGCGCAAGCGGCGAAGGCATTGGAACCTCTCGCTGGCCGGTTTGCTTTTCTACTATTTGTCTGCGGTATCGTCGGCACCGGCTTGCTGGCGGTCCCCGTACTGGCCGCCTCGATTTCCTACGGCGTTGGCGAAGCTTGGCATTGGAAAACGAGTCTCCAGCGCAAACCCCGGGAAGCAATGCGTTTTTATGCAGCGATTACGATCGCGACTCTCCTAGGGCTATCCCTCAACTTCATAGGGCTTGATCCCGTCAAAGCGCTCTTCTGGGCCGCAGTTCTTAACGGAGTCGTGGCGGCACCATTGATGATCGTGATCATGATTATGGCGGCCAGCAAAAAAGTGATGGGCCAGTTCGTAATTCCTCTTCCTCTCAAGGTGACGGGATGGCTCGCCACCGCGGTGATGATATGCGCCTGCATAGGCGTATTTGTGACATGGAAATGAAAGGCGTGTGCTCTTAGACGTTGAAGTTGACGACTATGGATTACGCAAAAGACTATCAGAATTTACACATGATCTTTCACCAGTGGATGCGCAAGGCCTAACGTCAACCCGTGCAGCAAGATGCGAAGCCAGTCCATAGACATGATCAGTCACCTGAACTTCGGATGGCGCTGCAGACAATCCCAGCGTTGGCAGAGCCACTTCATCCGCTGCAAAACAGTACGGTGCAGAATAATGCCCCAGCTGAGACCGGATATCGTACCTGCAAGTTCGAAGAAGCTGTTTCTGTCATCAGTCCATAGAGCAGCTCATGGAGGTCCCGAAATCGTAATGAACAAGCAGTCCAAGCTTCTGTTTTTGATCGTGAGATAACGGCTTACCCGCGACGCTCGCCACTTTGCCCGCGGCTTTCATCGTGGCATCTTCCTTCTCTTCCGTCACTTCATCGTCTTTATTTGCTTGTTCGGCAGCATGTTGCCACAATTTTTGGAATTTGAGATGAGGGCCGTCGCAGCGGCTTCCGCCAATCAATCCGACCGCTGCGCCTTTCGCGGCATCGTTGAATTTCGTCACACGTCTTTGGGATGCATTCGGATAACTAAGGGCAGCTACGTCGATCCGCGTGAACTTGGTTCGTCCGTGTCCCCGCCACGGACAATCCACTGTGCCGAAACTCGCATCTTAAGCGAGTGAAATCTGGAACAGGCTGTTTAACAAATGCCTGTCGAAGGAGGGATGCTGCTCATGATCCTGACCCGAAACAGCTCGCCACGCAAACCTCGTCAACACTGGAAGACCATTTGAAGGCGGCTAGTCAATTTCGTCTCAGAATTGCCCCAGAAGTTCAGCACTCTAATCGGGTCGTCCCGAGAAAGCGAACTAGTGACTCATGGCAAATCGTAATCTGACAATGAACGCGGGTGTGGCAGTCGGCATGGCCGCTTCGATGCTATTCGGACGACGTCCGCAGATTTCCTTACGTGACAAGACAGTATTCGTAACCGGAGGGTCACGCGGACTTGGCTTGCTGCTGGCACAAGAATTCGCGAGACGCGGGGCGAAGATCGCAATCTCTGCCCGCGACCGCCGCGAACTCGACCGTGCCGAAACACAGCTGCGAACCATCACCGATCAGGTGCTCAGCCTAGAAGCGGATATGACGATCCGCGAAGAGGTCGAGGCGGCCATCCAGAAGGTTGAAAGCCATTTCAACTCCCTCGATGTTTTGGTAAACAACGCAGGCAAAATCAGCGTCGGCCCACTGGAAACAATGACGATCGACGACTATCGTGACTCGATCAATATTCACTTCTGGGGCCCGTATTTTGCCACGATGGCAGTCCTGCCAACTTTTCAGCGTCGACGGAAGGGTCGCATTATTAATATTTCGTCAATTGGCGGCAAAATCAGCGTCCCACATCTCGTCCCTTACAGCGTTGGGAAGTTCGCTTTGACTGGATTTTCAGAAGGCCTTCGCTCGGAACTTCTGAAAGACAACATCTATGTGACGACTGTGTGCCCGGGACTTATGCGAACCGGCAGTCCTAGGAACGCGTCGTTCAAAGGAAACAACGAGTCGGAATACGCCTGGTTCAGCGTGAGTGACGCGCTGCCCGTAATTTCAATGAATGCGAAACGCGCGGCACATCAAATTGTGAACGCCTGCGTTCGCGGAGATTCCCAAGTAGTTCTATCTCTCCCTGCCAGATTCGCGGTGAAGCTACATGGCTTGTTGCCCGGCTTTACGACCGACCTGCTCGGCCTGATGAACATTCTTCTGCCGCCACCGGGCGGAATCGGACAGGATGTTCGCACCGGCAAACAAAGTTTCTCCAACGTCTCACCGTCGTGGATCACCTCTCTGAACGAAAAAGCCGCGCGAGAAAATAACGAGGTCGGGTAGCTATCGGGGACCTGTAGAAAATTTGAGGAGCGCCGGAACAAAAATCGCCTCGCAATCATCGAGTCTGGTACGTCCTCAGGCGGCCCAAGGATCAATCACAATTTTGGTGGCCTTATCCCTTTTATCGCGCCACACCTTATACATCTCAGGAGCCTGGTCAAGATTAATGCGGTGCCATCGGGTAAAGATATTCAAGGTCGAAATCATGCCGCTGTCGCAGAAATAAGCCGACTTGATGGAATCTCCAGGCTCGTGTAAGACCTGAAGGAAGCCTAGTCGCACGAATTCCAGCTTAGAAAATACTATTTCACGTTCCTCCCGCGGCAAACTCAGCAGGATTCCGTTGTGAATTTGGTTCCCGTCGTCGTCGGAATGAGGCAATTGTGGGGACCTTTTCGGAAGTGTACGCGCGTGCTTTTTCGGCAAATTGATACTCCTCGCCAGCGTAAAAGCTGTCTGATTTTTGCGAGGAGCCGTCACCGAAATGGCGCGGCGGTTCTAAGCTAGAAAAGACAAACCAACACTACGCTTTTCTAGGTCCGATGTCCGTACGCGACCTGTCAGTACAGCGTTATGAGCGTACAGACGTTGGTGCATTACGTTCGCAGGGATTGGCGCGGAAGGTTGTGACAAGGCATCGAAGTGATTCGGTTTGGGACGATTGTGTCGAAGTGGCCAGCTTGCGGGAAAGAAATTTTTATCGAGAATAGTGTCGGCCAGCGCCGTAAGCGGAGGGATCAACGCGAAGCTACGTCTTCGGAACGTTTGTCGCTTGCTCGTCGAAAGCTCGCCCAAGTTCCGCCGCGAGTTCTGCAACCTGTTCGGGTCGGCTTTCATTAGCGAGTTCTTGCGCAACATCGCGCCAAGGGCGGGATGTTGGGGGGATCGGATCGTTCTCCAAGGTGAGGCTCCTGTGGGTAAGTCTAGCATCCGAGTGGATTCTTACGGTGAGCCGCGGCACGATTCGGTGCCTAGAGTGCGTCAAGGACTAATGCACAGAAAGATAAAACCCGTCTGCTGAAAGCGGGTTTCGTTAAGGAAGCCGAGGCGTGAGAGGCATCATCGTCCCGCGCCTAGACCCCATAAGAGCAAACAAGCGCTCAAGTACAGGTGACCGATGCCATTACGCGTGTCGAGGTTTCCGACGGGGAAAGTCTTTCCGCTGGCTTCCAAAAAGCTGCCTCCACGCGCAACCCGTCTAACGACGTGAGGCAGCCCGCCAGAGAGTTCCATTCGTCCCAAGCGCCCTCGTCTGCATGCTTGGCTAAGACCAACATCGTTTCATGGATTGCAAGGACTGCCGCACGAATCCGATCTTCCATCTTCGTCCAATCGGTTTCCAAGATCGCTTCTAGGTAGACTTCTCGCCACTTTGGCATGATTACCGACCTCAAACAAGGTTGAGTAATGGTGACATGTTGCAGCAGAGAACTCTGGTCAGTATTGACCACCTGAGGATGCAGGCGGAGGAGACGGTTAGATTATTCAGCCGGCGGTACTTCCGGTTGCAAGGAAAATCGCTCCCGCAACAAAGATAAGCCCGCCGCGTGGGCAGGCTCTAGAGGGGAAATCAAGGGTTGAGTGATCGTAGGGGCCGGGCTCTCTTTAAGCAATGCGGAAAATGCTGTACCCGGCTAATGTGCCTGCTTGGCGTTTATCTGATTCTCGACCTCGCTCTTCCCGGGCTCAATGGGCTTGATTTGCAGAAGCAAGTAGCTATCGACCGCCCTGAAATGCCGATCATCACCGAAGCGCTGCAACGCGAAGGTTTTCTGATACGGGGTCCTCACAGATCGTTCGCTATTACGATCCATGGAAGGAAATGGTTCGAACAGCGCGGCGTTTCTCTCCCATCCGCCGGCGCCCCAAATCGCAAGCTGGTGCGCCGGTGTCCTGACTTGACAGAACGTCGACCCCACATTGCTGGCATTTTAGGAGTAGCAATGCTCAAACGCTTTTCAGATCTCGAATGGATTGTACCGATAAGGAAGTCTCGTGCAGTGCGGGTCACCTTAGAGGGTAGAAAAGCATTTGCGAAATATCGCAATAACGTCGAAGGTTTACACCTGAAACTGCGAATATCACAGATGCGAACGTCTTTGAGCGACTCTCCGGCTTCTCGGAATTGATAGGCACCAAGGCCGAGATCGGAAATAGCGGTGCTTGTGACGGTATCGTACTGCATCGCAAACGTTTCTTCCGCAACGGGGCGGGGGCAGGAACATGGACCCTGCTCCTCCAACCGAAAATGAGTCGCGAGCATCGAATTCGGTTTGGATAGGACGATCTTGTATAGTGATCAAAAAATTACTCTCGCAGTGGCCCCTAATTCGTCAACTTCAAACTGGAGCCGACGGCACCGGCATCGAGTCGATGACGGAGCGGACGCGGACGCTCAGCACTAAGACGATGGGAGCGCAGGTGGCGCGCTCAATCTGTCCTTACTGTGCGGTGGGATGCGGCCAGCTCATATATCACAAGGAGAACCGACTGGTATCGATTGAAGGCGATCCTGAGTCGCCGATATCGCGAGGACATCTCTGTCCAAAAGGTGCTGATACCTACGAATTACACACACATCCTGGAAGACTGAAAACCGTCAAATACCGCGCCCCACACGCCATCGAGTGGAGCGAGATCCCATTGGATGCAGCGATGGAAATGGTCGCACAACGCGTCTGGGAAACGCGCGAACGCACCTTCGAAGAGACCCGCGATGGTCAATCCCTGATGCAGACGACTGGCCTGGCTCATCTCGGCGGGGCGACTCTCGATTGCGAAGAGAATTATCTTATCAAAAAGCTTTTCACTGCAGGTTTGGGGATGGTGTGTCTCAGCAATCAGGCTCGAATTTGACACAGCTCTACGGTGCCCGGTCTGGGCACATCGCTTGGGCGCGGAGGCGCGACCACTGCGCTTCAGGATCTCAGTAATTCGGACGCCATTCTGATTATGGGCTCCTCCATGGCCGAGAATCATCCGGTCGGTTTCCAGTGGGTGATCGAGGCCCGGGAAAAAGGAGCAAAGATAATCCATGTCGATCCCCGCTACACGCGCACTTCAGCTATGTCCGACGCATGGGTGCCACTGCGCGCGGGGAGCGACATCATCTTCCTCGGCGCGTTGGTCCACTACGTTCTGGAGCACGGCAAAGAGTTTCGCGATTACGTCGTTCACTATACGAATGCTTCGACAATTCTGCGCGACGACTTCCGCGATACTGAAGATCTCGATGGCGTATTCTCCGGGTGGGACGAGGAAAATAGAAAGTACGACCCCGAGTCATGGCTTTACAAAGGCGCCTCCGCTAAAGAATTTGTTCGCGTAACCGGACACTCTCCCGCAACTGGCGGACACGGGCAAGATCGGGGAGGCGAGGCACAGGAGATCGCCGATTCCGAATCCGACCCGACGCTTCAACATGAACGTTGTGTATTTCAGGTATTGAAGAGGCATTTCTCACGCTACACACCCGAGATGGTGGAACAGTTTTGCGGAATCCGCAAAGATCTGTTTTTGAATGTAGCCGAAACCTTTTCGGCAGCGTCTGGACCCGAAAAGACGGGCGCTATCTGTTATGCAGTAGGGTGGACCCATCACTCAAAAGGTGTTCAGATCATTCGTACCGCAGCGATTCTTCAGTTGCTATTGGGGAACATCGGACGACCTGGCGGTGGGATTCTCGCCTTGCGAGGACATGCGTCCATCCAAGGGTCAACGGATATTCCGACGCTGTACGACATCCTGCCGGGTTATTTGCCAATGCCCACTCATGGAGAAGAGTCCCGCACTCTCGAATCTTATTTGAAGGAGCACAGTTCAAGGACGGGCATGTGGGCAGAATTCGACAAATACTTTATCAGCCTGATGAAGGCTTACTACGGCGACGCTGCTACCGCAGATAACGAATGGGGTTTTCACTGGCTACCTCGGGTAACCGGCGATCACTCTCATTTCGGCTACTGGCTCGATATGGCTGACGGCAAGCTGGAAGGGCTTTTTGTGATGGGTCAAAATCCGGCTGTCGGCGCATCGAATGGGCGTCTGGAACGTAAGGCATTAGCGAAGCTGAAGTGGCTTGTCGTCCGCGACATGGTAGAAACGGAAACAGCTTCCTTTTGGTACGCCTCCCCCGAGATAGAACGTGGCGAGCTAACAACCGAGTCGATTGCCACCGAGGTGTTTCTATTCCCAGCTGCGGGGAGTGGTGAAAAGGATGGCACTTTCACCAATACTCAACGGCTTCTGCAATATCGAGAGAAGGCGGTTGATCCGCCGGGAGACGCGCGCAGCGAAACATCATTTATGGTCCATTTGGGCCGCCGGCTGAAAGAAATTGCATTGCATGACAATCAAAAAAAGAACGCCGGATTGCGCGCGCTCATGTGGAACTATTCGACCGAAGGACCACTTGCGGAGCCGCGAGTAGAGGAGATTTTGCGGGAGGTCAATGGCTGGTCGTTGCCGGATCACAAGCAGCTAAGGGCTATCAAAAACCTTAAGAACGACGGTTCAACCGCCTGCGGCGCATGGATCTATTGTGGAGTTTTTCCAGAGGAGAGACGAAATCGTGCGAATGAGCGCAACTCCAAAGACTTGCTCGGACACGGTTGGGGTTTTGCGTGGCCAAACGATTGCCGCATCATCTATAACCGCGCGTCAGCTAGGCCTGATGGAACCCCCTGGAGCGAACGAAAAAAATTGGTTTGGTGGGATCCAACTAAGAAGGAATGGACCGGACTCGACATTCCTGATTTTGAGAAAAACATGCCGCCATTCACGCCAGCGGATCTTGACAATGGACACGGCACGGAAGCGTTGGGCGGCGCGAGGCCTTTTACCCTACATCCAGACGGTGTGGGCTGGATCTACGTTCCGAGTGGCCTCAAAGATGGTCCGTTGCCTGTGCATTACGAACCGTTGGAATCCCCAATCGGCAATTCGCTCTACGACGTGCAGACGAATCCTGTCGTAGACAAGAAGGAAAGACCTGATAACGCCTATGCGGCACAGCACAGTGAACATTTTCCATACGTCCTCACAACCTACCGCCTGACCGAACACCACACTGCGGGGGGGATGAGCCGCCATCTTTCTCATCTAAGCGAGTTGCAGCCGGAATTGTTTACTGAAGTGTCTCCTGAGTTGGCAATGTACGCTGGGTTGCAGCATGGCGAATGGGCGACAATTGTGACTGTGCGTGGACTGGTCGAAGCCCGCGTTCTGGTGACGCCTCGCATCAAACCAATGCATATTGATGGGCGTGTCATTCATCAGGTTGGGCTTCCTTATCATTGGGGTTATCGCGGTGGCGTCACAGGAGATATTGTTAACGATCTTCTCGTGATCAGCGAAGAACCAAATGTGCGAATCATGGAAACCAAAGCGCTTACCTGCAACATTGTGCCTGGTCGACGTGCGCGCGGCCCCGAAGCACTGAGCCAATTGAGCGCTTTGGTGGGGAGAGCGCTATGAGCATAACAGCGTTTTTGACCGATTCTACTCTTTGTATCGGATGCAAAGCGTGCGAAGTCGCTTGCAAAGAATGGAATGGTCTCAGCGAAGATGGACTCGAATGGAGCGGTTTTTCTTACGACAACACGGGAGCTTTGGGCGCGTCAAGCTGGCGACACGTAAAATTCGTCGAACAGTCACCTGCCCCGGGGCTGGGAGGAAACGCGGGAGAGTTGGCATCGTGGACCTTCTCTTCCGATGTCTGTAAACACTGTGAAAATGCAGGATGCCTGGAAGCTTGCCCTACCGGCTCAATCGTACGGACTGAATTCGGGGGAGTTTTTATTCAACCGGATGTGTGCAACGGTTGTGGGTATTGTGTGATTTCTTGCCCTTTTGGCGTCGTCGAACGGAGCCCGGAGGATGGTCGCGCTTTCAAATGCACATTTTGCTACGATCGTCAGAAGATTGGATTGATACCGGCATGTGCGAAGGCTTGTCCGACGGAATCGATCAAGTTCGGCGAGATTAGTCAACTGCGCGAGCAGGCCACTTACCGGGTAGGTGAGTTAAAGCGTCGGGGAATAATTGATGCCACGCTTTACGACTCGAGTGAAACGAGCGTCGGCGGAACTCATGCAATGTTCATCGTTCGCGGTGATCCGCGAAGTTATAATCTTCCGCCCGATCCGCAAGTGCCAACGGTACACCTTAAGAAAGCCTGGACCGCCTCTGCAATCGCGGCATGCCTTCTTCTGGGCGGGACTCTGGCGGCATTCCTCTCAGACAGTTCAGGAAAGGACTGAAATGTCTAACGAGTTCGATAGAGAACCGGTATCATTGAGGAAACCCTATCCAGCCAAAGGCGTCTCGCAAAGCAACTTCAATCGCGAAAAAAAGCTCGATCAAATCCGCGACCACGCCACAAATCGAGGAGGTTTTGATACTTCTGGATCGCGGATCGCCGGTGCTCCTTTTCCCCAAGCGTCTCCTGAAAACGGCTACTATCAGATACCGCTATTAAAGGAACCGCCGTGGACTTGGGAAATTCCGCTGTACTTTTTTGTTGGGGGCGCAGCCGGGGCCGCAGCTGTAATCGGTGCGATTGCTAGTTACACAGGCGCTGATCGTGAATTGGTTCGCCACGCGCGATGGATTGCTGCCGCTGGCTCGGTTATTTCCCCGGCACTTTTGATCTCTGACTTGGGGCGCCCAGAGCGCTTCTTAGCGATGCTGAGGGTGTTCAAACCACAAAGCCCGATGTCGATAGGGGTTTGGACCTTGGTTGGATTTTCAACTGCCGCTTCCGCGACCGCATTTGCAGGCTACATTCGAGACCGTTACGGATCGTCGTTACCGGTGCGTCTTTTAGAAAATGCTGGGCAGGCTGCTTCGCTAACTTTTGGGCTGCCGTTCTCAAACTATACGGGTGTATTGATTGGTGCGACGGCGATCCCAGCATGGAACCGGAATGCCGGCACATTGCCATTGCATTTTGGAGCTTCCGGATTGGGAGCTGCGGTAGGTGTTCTCGAATTATTGGGTCATCGAAAGAGTCACGCCCTTCAGACGCTCGGGCTTGGTGCGGCGCTATTCGAAACTTTGGAAGGTTTTCGGATCGAATCGGATGGCAATCAATCTCTAAGTCCGCTTAAGCACGGCCCAAGTGGTGCGATTACCAGAGTCGGCGGCGCGCTCGCCGGACCGATCCCGGTCTTGTTGAGAATCGCGAGCCTATTGATGCGAGAACAATCGAAATCCCTTAGGAGGTGGGGGGCATGGTCGTCTATTCTCGGATCGGTGTTAACTCGAATCGGTTGGATCTATGCCGGCCATGCATCGTCTCGAGATTGGCGACTCGCACTCGAAGAACGCAACGTCCTCAAACAAACCTAATGTCCGCAGCGATCCCAGGTGCTCTCTGTCGCAAACCAACAGATACAAACGGCTGAATTCCTCTGGCCGGTTAATTTTTTGAGGCTTCGGCGACATCCTACTAATACAAGAGTTCTTGTTTTGAATCAGCTCTAAAGCAACCAATTACTCTTTTGGCGAGAAGGAAAGTGACTAACCGTTGCGATGTCTTCGCTCGCTGAGACGCAATGCCACCATGTCCGCGATTGGAGTTTCTTGTTCACCAACCGAATATCCGTGACCGGCATCGAACTCTACTGCGGCTAAGACCCGCAGAGCGAACGAACGCTTATGCCTCAGACTTTTCCCGGAACGATTCCGCTCAGAAATTTTGGTCGCTCGCAGGCTAGGGTGTCAGCGCTTGGCTTTGGCGGACATCATCTCGGTGAAGCGCCGGATGAAAAAGCCGCGATCGAGATTGTCACTCAAGCACTCGATGGCGGAATTACTTTCTTTGACAATTGTTGGGAATACCGAAGAGGCAAAACCGAAATCTGGATGGGCGCTGGTCTCAAGGGACGTCGTGACAAGGCTTTCGTGATGACAAAAACCTGTCCCCACGGGCGCGATGCGGCGCTGGCCCTCACAATGCTTGAGCAATCACTTCGGCGCTTACAGACGGATCATCTCGATTTGTGGCAGATACATGGGATGGCGTTCGACAACGATCCGGATCTGTTTATTCGGCCGAACGGTGCGGCTGAGGCTCTTGTGAGGGCGAAGAAAGATGGCAAGGTCCGGTTCGTTGGTTTCACAGGGCACCACAATCCCAAGGTTCACCTGGGAATGCTGAAAACTGGTTTTCCATTCGATGCGGTACAAATGCCTCTCAATGCGTTTGATGGCACTTTCCGAAGCTTTGAACAACAGGTCTTGCCTGAGTTGAATCGGCGAGGAATCGCGGCATTAGGCATGAAACCGCTCAACGGACACGGGGAAGCGATTAAGAACGGCGTCGTCACTGCAGAAGAGGCGCTGCGGTATGCCATGAGCTTGCCCGTTGCCACGACGATTACCGGTATGGATAACCTTGAAGTTCTGCATCAAAATCTGCAGATTGCTCAGAACTTCAAGCCATACTCCGAGGTTGAGATGGAGAGGTTGCGCGAGCGGTGCAAACAGGACGCCGCAGACGGAAGATACGAGCTCTACAAGCTTTCCTTGAAATTCGATAATCCCGAAGCGCGGCTCGCCCACGGGTTTCCGCTCGACACGGAGCAGTCTGAGGTACAGGACATGCTTGGTGCCCAGCAGAATACGGGACATCCGTTCCCCGAAAAAAAATTCTGAGAGAGGCACGATGTCTGACAAGTTGGAGTGCAATCGCCGCAATTTCATGAAAAACGCCGCACTCTTCGGCGCGGCTCCGCTGATATCGAGAGGTTCAATGGCAAAGACCCGAGATGCTTCGGAACAAACTGTTCCTGCCGGACAGGTTCCTCAAAGGCCAATGGGACGCACAGGTTTGAACGTTTCTGCAATGGGTTTAGGGGGATATCATCTGGGATCCGCGGAGACCGATCAGATCGCAAATGAGATTGTGGCTAAGGCGGTCGATCATGGCATCAATTTTTTCGACAATGCCTGGGAGTATCACGATGGCCTTAGCGAAGAACGCCTCGGGAAAGCTCTAAAAGGGAGGCGTGCTCAAGCGGTGCTGATGACAAAAGTATGCACGCACGGGCGTGACAAAAAGATCGCGATGCGGATGCTGGAAGAGTCTTTACGCCGCTTGCAAACGGATCATCTCGACATCTGGCAGATTCACGAAGTGGTTTATGACAACGATCCAGACCTGATCTTCGCTCAAGACGGAGCAGCTGAAGCGCTTTTGTCCGCCAAGCAGCAAGGAAAAGCGCGCTTCATTGGTTTTACCGGACACAAAGACCCTGAAATCCACTTGAAAATGTTGTCATATGATTTCCCGTTCGACACCGTTCAAATGCCGCTAAATGCTTGTGATGCGACCTTTCGAAGCTTCGAAACCCAAGTTTTGCCGGAGGTGAATCGCCGCGGTATGGGTGCGTTGGGAATGAAAAGCCTCGGAGGTAGTGGAGAACTCGTACAGTACGGCGCGATGACGGCAGAACAAGGATTAAGCTATGCGATGAGCTTGCCTGTATCCACCACGATTAGCGGCGTGGAAACTATCGAAGTCTTAGATCAGAATTTGCGAGTGGCAGTTAACTTCCAGCCGCTAGGCGAGGGAGCTATGGATCAGCTTCGTGACCAATGCCGCTTGGCTGCGGCAGACGGCCATCTGGAGCTGTTTAAGATGACGACAAAATATGATGGCAAAGTGGGACGCGAACAGCATCACTTTCCTACCGTCGAAAAGCTTCCGCTTTAGTCTGTGAGGTCTTTGGTGGCTGGCCGCCTGCCTCCCACATTTACCGGCCTTACTTCTTCATGTGCAACCTGCCGGACGGGATCGCGTTCCCAAACTTTGCCGTTCCGAGCAAAGTTGACGAACGCACCAATTTTGCCTAGGTTGTCTACGACGACGATCCTTGCGGCATTCAACACCTCCGTCATGGCGACCAAGGTCGGAACTCCTGAAACTGGTATCGCTTTGAGGTGACGGCAGGGGTCGACGAGAAACGCCAGGGCATTTGGATCTAAACTCAAGGACTTATCTCCCGGCGCCCCACTCAATACGGCCACGGCATCGAAGAATACCGACGGCGAACCGGATAGTGCCACGTCAGCAACATGTTTGACTCCAGACAAATCCTCAACTCCATCAACCTTCGCAGCGATGACAATAGCAGTTGCCCCCTGTTTCTGGATCGCATTAACAACAGATCTTTTCAGCTTTGAATTGAACCCGTCTCCTACGAGGATCCCTCCCAATGTCGAGAAACCGGTGGATCAAATTCATGAAAGTCTGAATCGTCACGATTGCGAAGAGAAAAAGGGCACTCACTGCGGCACTACCGCTGGGAATGCCTCTCAAATTAGGCGGCTGCTTGCATGTTGACGGTGCCCGCTATTTCGGTGAGTAACTCGTCTGCCTTCTCTTCTTGCTCTTGAATGCTTTCGAGAACGACAGCGTCCGAAGACAGGCCCATAATCTCGGCCCATCGGCGGAGAGTGCCGTAGACGGCGATCTCGTGATGTTCGACCTGCTGCGCTGCGCCAATCAAAGCAATGTCGCGGACGGATGGGTTTGTCACATCTTTGATCGTATCGGATGCTTCCGTCGTGAGTCCGTCAATGACCTTGCATGTTTCCGTTGACTCGTGCCCTTGGTTTTTCTCCAGAAGCCCCTGGATTTTACTTACGTGACCCTTCGTTTCCTCCAAGTGAGTGCGGAAAGCTCTGTTTAAGTCCGAATCGGTCGAATTTTCGATCAGGGCGGGGAGCGCTTTCGTAATTTTCTGTTCCATGTCTAAGGCTTTTTTTAGATTGCTTATGTAGAGCGTTCGCAAATCTTCGATGTGTGCTGAAAATAGTTTCATGGCGAATCCTTTCGAGTGGAATGTTGTGTTGGTTAGGAATGCACGATTCTTTGCGATTCCTAGCCTTACAGATCACGCTGCGTTTTCTTTGCTCTCGTCGATATCACCCTTTGCATCTTCATCAAACGCACCGGCAGGAACATCCTTGTTCTCGGCATCCGTTCCAGAATTCGGCTCGTTCTGCTTGTTTTTCTTCACGTCTGACGTAGGAGAACCATTTCCTTTATCTGTTGCGGCCTTATTCTCCTGAGTTGGCTTTTGGCTGGGATTCTTTTCAGCTTGCTTGGGTTCGTTCGTCTCTGCAGCGTTTTGATTTGTCATTTAAAGAGGACCTCAAAGTGGATTTGGCGTGCTGTACGTAGATGAAAACTGCAACGGCAGAGTTGGCGATGGCGGGAATCAACCGCACTTTCATCACTAAAACTTTCCAATCGCCCCTGGCGGCGCAAAGATATTCCATATAGGTCTTGGTATTAGATTGACGCTTTGTGACTCCGTTGAAGGGGATTGGAGCTCTGTTGAACGCGGGCCAGTAGCTGACGGAGTTTTGTGGCACCGTGCGAATTTCCGCCTGGCCTCCCAGGAAAACACAACCTCAGTTCATTATTCCTGCTATGTACCCACACGCGGGTATGGTGCACCAGCGAAATCGAGCTTGTACTAAGTAAGTCACCCTCGCAGGTCAAATTATCGTTCATAAAATATCGATTTTTGTGATGCTGATGGACGGGGGCGCATTTCGAGGAGATAACTACTATGTACCATCATGTAAAAAAGCTGATGTATACGGTGCGCGTCGACAATCCCGATCCGAAGTTCGGCAAAATGCTGCTGGAGCAATTTGGCGGGGCGAATGGTGAGCTGGCCGCTGCGATGCAATATTCCATTCAGGGTTTCAATTGTGAGGACCCCGCTCGTAAGGACATGTTGATGGATATTGGCACCGAAGAATTGAGTCATCTTGAGGTGGTCGGTGTCCTTATTCGGATGCATTTGGCTCCGATGAAAAGCGAACGTGAATCTGCTGAAGCTGATCCACTCGTTGCTATTGCGGGCGGAGGAGGTGTCGCCCTGTTCGATTCCATGGGCAACGCATGGACTGCTAACTATTTAAAAATTACAGGCGACTTAGCTGTTGATCTGCGAAGCAATATTGCCGCTGAAGCGCGAGCAAAAATCGTTTACGAACGCCTAATCTCTTTCACGCAGGATACTGGGTCAAAACAAGCGTTGCAGTTCCTAATGACACGCGAGATAACTCACATGCGTGCCTTCACGGCCGCACTAGAAAGCATGGATAAGCCGCAGTTTTCGATTGGGATCATCAAGCCGACACCTGGACTCGTCGATGAATTTTTCAATGCATCTACGGGCGAAGGGGAGGATGGCGATAAAGACATAGCAGGTCCGTGGAACGAGGGCAACGGACTTCATCTCGTCGAGTCTGAGGTCAAAGACGGTGATGGTCTAACAGTGACACCATACGATCCTGAACCTGGTACCGAGAATACCTCGCCCGTGGATTCGACTCCGGTAGGCGAGTTTACAAACGGGACTGGCAAGAAGTCTGCGTCCAAACCCGCACCTGTGGTCAAGAAACATAAAGCAAAAGCATAACTGGTGTGCCTTGAACCCCCGGATTTAGTGGCCCTAGGTCCGGGATTTATTAGAGGTTTGCAATGCAGTTGTCAGCGAACGATGTCGTTGGTGGCACGTCTCCGCAGGAGAAAGACATGAGTGCTGAACCGGCAGAATATCCCGTCAGATGAACGCCGTTTGAATTTGATTGTGCGGCCTGCGGTAGGCGCAGCCGCCATGACTATGATGGGCGGCAGTCTGGCAAAGCCGAGTGCCGCGACCATTACCGATGCAGATATTCTCAACTTCGCCCTGAACCTCGAATACCTCGAAGCCGAGTTCTATTTGAAAGCCACGTGGGGAACTACTTTGCTGCAGTTAGGCGTCATTAATTCCAGCCAACAGACTGGGGCAACCACGGGCGGCAACATGGTCAGTTTTAGCGGGGCCAACATCTCGTTCGTGGCCAGCGGGCTTCGCAGCGATGAAGTTGACCACGTAAAGTATCTGCGGTCCGCGCTCGGCTCGGCCGCTGTCCCCAAGCCAGCCATTAACTTGGATGCTCTTGGCTACGGCTTCGCCAATGTGAATGACTTCATGAAACTTGCCCGTCAGTTCGAAGATGTCGGCATCAGCGCCTATCTGGGCGCAGCACCGCTCATTACGAACAAAACATATTTGGATGCGGCAGGTCGAATCCTTGCAACCGAAGCACAACATTCCGGCTCGATGAGGCTTTCCTGCATTTGGTACAGAGTAACCAGTCCAGCCGTCGATTCACTCGACATCCCGCCAACCGAAGGAAACCCCTTCGATGTTGATGGCACCAGCGCTTTGTCTGTTCCCCGCACTACCACGCAGGTACTCAATATTGTCTATGGAGGAGGCGCTCATTCGGGCGGCTTTTATCCCTCCGGAATGAACGGCAACATTAAGTAAATTTGTTCTTCACGGGGACGAGGGGAAACAATCTCCTCGTTCCTCTTTACCTCACTTTGAAGAATTCAGTTCGGGGCATCTGGAGCAATGGATCGCCTGCGATCAATAGACATCCGCTAGCGGTTAGAGGTTTCGGCAGGCAAGCTGGACACCGCAGGGGTTGGCGGTGCGTTTATTTCTCGCTGAGGTTTATTCACTTCCGCTTCGATTTGAGCGGTCAGATCGCGTTTCGCCCTATCAAAATGTGCTTTGGCCTGCCCCAATGTGCCTAGCATGGAGTGCATGCGGCGCGGGCCAAGAATAATAAATCCCAACGCAATTCCGACGATGATCTCGAAGCCCATGGGATCGTCCGTCTAACTCTGCACATTGTCGGTTGGATTAGTCCCTGGAGAGACCTTGTCCTCGTTCGTGGCACTCATCGCCGTCTTGAAACCCCGGATGCCATCCCCGATTCCTTTGCCAAGCTCTGGGAGTTTCTTGGGTCCGAACACTAAAAGCGCGATGCCGAAAATCATCACCAGGTGTAGCGGTTGAAATAGTCCTTCAAACATGATTTCGCCTCTACGTGAAATACGTTGCACAGGGCTCATTAGATGGTGCTAGAGCGAACCTTATCCCCGGTCTCCGACCCGCGTCGTGGAAGACTTTCAATTCTCGAATCAGAACAACCCCCATATCCGTTGTGAGCATCAATGAACTCTTCGCAGGGGTTGACAATCAATGGGAAAGAAAAGTGGTATGGCCGATCCCGTCGGCCTCGAACCTTTCGACCGCGCCGACAAGAAATTGTTGCGGGTTGTGATCGAAACTCCAAAGGGTAGCCGAAACAAGTTCGCGTTCGATCCCAAAGCGCACGTCTATCAACTCAAGAAAGTCTTGCCCGCTGGCATGATTTTCCCGTACGACTTCGGCTTCGTGCCCTCAACAAAGGCGGACGATGGCGATCCGGTAGATGTCTTAGTGCTGATGGACGAGCCCGCTTTTGCCGGATGCCTTTTGACTTGCCGCATCATTGGCGTCATTGAAGGCGAACAGGGAGCCAAGAAAAAGAAGATACGCAATGATCGTATCGTGGCCGTCGAGAAAGATGCACACAGCTGGGCAGATATCAAAACGATGGACGATCTCGGGAAAAAGTTCTGCCAGGAACTGGAGGAGTTCTTCGTAAATTATCACCAACTTTCGGGCGAACAGTACCGGGTATTGGGTATCAAAGGGCCGAGCCACGCACGGCGGTTAGTGAAATCAGGCTTGCGATGATTGAGATGCTCATCCGATTTCTCGTGGGCGGAGCGGTTGTTTCACTTTTCGCCCTCATCGGCGATCTTCTCAAGCCGAAGAGTTTTGCTGGCTTGTTCGGCGCAGCGCCATCTATTGCGCTTGCCACACTCGGACTGACCGTGGTAACCAAAGGAGCTTCTTACGGGGCTGTCGAAGCCCGGTCGATGATGGCAGGAGCTCTCGCGTTCTTTTTCTACGCTTCCTTTGCGAGCTGGGTTATGATGCGCCACAACTTCAAAGCTCTGGCCGTAACGCTAGGCGCAATGCCTCTGTGGTTCGCAGTCGCATTCGGACTTTGGAAGTTGGGAATGAGGTTGTAATGAGAATTGGCATTGATACCTCCGCCTTAGCGTTGAGCAAGTGGCAACAATACTCAATCCGATTCCTATTCGGCGGAGCCATTACAGTCGTTGCAGGCCTTGTCGCGAATGAATTTGGTCCAGAGGTAGGCGGCCTCTTCCTGGCTTTCCCAGCGATCTTCCCAGCGAGCGCGACCCTGATCGAAAAGAACGAGAAAGAAAAGAAGGAAGAGAAAGGTCTAAGTGGCGCTGTGCGCGGACGGCAGGCCGCAGCTGTCGATGCTGCAGGTTCCACGATGGGAAGCGTGGGGCTTCTAGTTTTCGCACTACTGGTCTGGCAGCTCATACCCCACCACAACGCGTGGATCGTTCTTCCCGGAGCCATGGTCGTTTGGCTCGTGGTAGCCGTCTTGATATGGGAGATTCGCCAGCGCCCCCGAGAATCAAGACGAACAATCGAGCGAAATGCGAGTAGGGGGCAGATTGTTGGAAAATGAGTCGACAACCGGATTTTCCGATTTTGGAATCGATAGCCGCGAGATGCGGGTATCTTCTCCGTTTTGGCATGAATGAAAGATTTTATCGGACATGTTTTTCTAATCTGCATCCAACCCATGCGAAGTACCTACGATCTGTTGTCTGCATATGATTGAGTCCTTGATCGAAGAATCTCGGTGGCTAGAGGCGTTGAACCCTTTAACCGCTTGGGTGCCTAAAGCAATGCCGGTTGTGATCATCTCCCCCCACCCGGACGATGAAACCTTGGGAGCTGGCGGATTCATTGCCTCTCGATCTTCGCAAGGAGTTGACATCACTGTCATCGCAGTCACGGATGGAGAAAACGCGTATCCAAACAGCCCGGGACTGGGGAATGCGAGAAGGAATGAACAGGAACAAGCTTTGGAGTGTCTTGGGGTTCCGCAGGCGAAAATTCTTCGGCTTGGGTTGCCTGATAGCTCCGTAGAGGCCCACGAACCCGAGTTGATTGAACGGCTCTCTCGCCTGGTCCCCGAAAACACTTATCTGGTTGCGCCTTGGAGCGGGGACTTTCATCCCGATCACCAATCGTGCGGGCGAGCGGCGGAAGAAGTCGCTCGACAGAACGGGGCCGACCTAATCTCTTACTTTTTCTGGACATGGCATCTGGGAGGCCCTAATTTACTCGCCGGCATGAATCTGTACCGACTGCCTTTGGGGGAAGAGCAACTTCGTATCAAGGGCAGAGCGCTTGCGGAACATCGATCGCAATTGATCCGCGCTGAGGGAGAGCCAATCTTGCCGGAGCGGCTTCTTGCCCCTGCGAGACGACCGTTCGAGGTCTTTGCCCTGGCATGACCCGCACGACGACTTCCGAGTTTTTCGAACGCATCTATCAACAGGCTCCCGATCCTTGGAACTTTGCTGGCAGCGATTACGAACAGGGCAGATATCGAAGTATCCTCAATGCTCTTAGCCCTCGGCAATATGGCCGCGCGTTCGAACCTGGCTGTTCAATTGGTATCCTCACCGCTTTTCTAGCCCAAATCTGCGATCAGGTCGAAGCAATCGATATATCGCCAACCGCCGTTCGTCGTGCGCGGGAGCACTGCGAAAAACTAACGAATGTTCAGATTGCCTGTGGGGCGCTACCCGACTCTATTCCAGCAGAAAACTTTGATTTAATCGTGTTCAGCGAAATCGGATACTACTTTAGTCGTAGTTCACTGTTGCAATTAGGTCAGCGGCTGATTTCGCATATTCCTCAGTCCGGTACATTTCTTGCAGTCCACTGGTTAGGACATTCGTCCGACCACCTATTGAGCGGCGACGAGGTACATCAGGTATTGGAATCAATTCCCGGTATGCGGCACGTTCAAGCGGACCGCGACACCGGGTTCAGATTGGACCGGTGGGAGCGACTGTGAAATTTCAACCCTGGCATATAGCGGTTCTTATACCCGCTCGCAATGAAGAACGACTGCTGCCGAGATGCCTCGCGTCAGTCGTGGCAGCGAGTGCTCTGCTTCCGAGGTGGGTCACATCAGATGTCATTGTTGCCGTGGACGGGTCTGCGGATCGAACGCTCGAGATAGCGAATCGAATGGTTCGCGGAAGAGGCGTGGTCGTTTCTACGCAAAGTGGAGTTGTGGGACAGGTAAGAGGACTCGCCGCTCACACTGCTCTAGGGCGGTATCGGGGATTGATGAGTCGTTGCTGGCTCGCGAATACAGACGCGGATAGTAGCGTGCCGGAAACTTGGATGGCAGATCAAGTGAGATTCGCTTCGGAGAATGTCGAGGCCGTTGCCGGGACAATAGATGTGGACTCTTTCGAAGAACATAGCGATGTTGTACCTGAACGATTTCGAACCTCCTATCTCATCAGGCCAGACGGATCACATTCACATGTTCACGGTGCGAACTTGGGTGTCAGAGCCGACGCTTACTTGCGCGCTGGTGGATGGAGAAACCTTGCGACTGCTGAGGACCACGATCTGTGGAACCGCTTGGGACAGGTTGGAGTGAAGCGGCTCTCGATCAATCGACCGAGGGTCTTGACGAGCGGTAGACGCATGGGAAGAGCCCCACACGGGTTTGCCGATACCCTCGCAGCTCACAACGAGGTCGCGGCATGAAAGAAAGCGGTTTGGTTAGGCGCCTTAGGGAAATCACGCAAGAGGCTATTCCCCTTCCCGGTGCCGGTCAGACCGCAAAGCGACATCAAAAATTAATGGAGATCGGGCGAGAGAGTGTCTCTTTGGCGCGCTTGGGAGAGGCTCATTACGATGCCATAGCGATTCTCGCCGAAGCCGGACGACGACCCCAGCCGAATACACTCTATGGTGTGTGGGCCTCGGAGATACCGGGACAGAGCTTAACCCTGCAATCAGGTCCCGACGGTTACAAATTGAATGGTTCGAAGAAGTTTTGCAGCGGCGCAGGAATCATTGACCGTTCTCTTGTTACGATTGGGAACCCCCAGCAGTTCCTGATTGACCTGGACTTACGAAACAATCCCGCTGCTCTGAGGTTCGACTCCTCGGGTTGGAAAACCTGCGCCTTGAAGGACACGCTCACCGCCACCGTTTCATTTCTAAACGTACCGATTAATAAATACGACATCATTGGGCCGGAGGGTTGGTATTTATCGCGGCTCGGGTTCTGGCACGGCGCTTGTGGCCCAGCGGCTTGTTGGGCAGGCGGCGCCGAGGGATTGGTTGATTACGCTTGTCTTCAAAGCCGAAACGATCCTCACACCATCGCCCACCTTGGCGCGATGAGCGCATCGACTTGGGCTCTCCATTGTTATCTGGAAACAGCAGGTGACGAAATAGACAGAAGTGCAGACACGGCTTTCAGGGCACAGAAACTTGCGCTTACGGTCCGTCATTTAGTTGAACAAGCATGCACGGACATTCTTCGTCGTCTTCCCCGCGCCTATGGGCCACATCCCCTAGCGATGAACGAAGAGATTTCGAAGCGATATCAGGAGGTGGATTTGTACCTAAGGCAATCCCATGCCGAACGCGATCTAGAATCTCTGGGCAGACTGTCAATCCAAAAAACAAACAATAAACCAGAGGGAGCAACATCTTAAGAGTGGGGCTCACAATTGCACTGGGGAGTGGTAGGCTTTACTAAGTATTTCAGATAGGCACTATATCTCCTGCCTATCACTTCTTCCTGTTTTCTCTCAATCGAACATGGATTTCGAGGACAACGCGCACCTTACAGTCGAAACATGCCATTGGATAAGAATCAACGAAACTGTCTATAACCTCGTGGGTGAAATCTAGCGCTTTTTGATCTACAAGGCTGGTCCAATAAGGCCCGACGTTGGCCCACATTCGTTCCGAGTCAGAATTTGGGATGTTTGGCAGATCGTTCTCCACTAGAAACAAGATAATTACAGGGTTTTCTAAACATGTAGGAGAATTTCAATTCTGTGTTCGACGAGTGACAATAACTACAGGTTTCGTGGTACAGAACAACTATCCTTTGAGCATGTAGGGGGCCAAAGGGGTTGCTGTAATGACCTGAGGTTGTGATCCCGCCCATAAAGACCAAGAAATTTAGCATCTTCACTTTCCGAGAAGAACGCTACGCCAAAACGGTTCATCGATGGTTCAATCTTCCAGACATAAGCGCAAGAGAGATGATGGAGGTAACCCAAATTGCTGCCTGCACAGTCTTGATTATTTAAGCGGTCGGCTAACCCGATGCCTTTTGATGTGCCAAGACTGCATTGATCCTAGCGAACCTCCGCTGACCCAAGAATTTCCCTCGCATATGCTGGGAATCCGGCGTGCGAGTGTTACGGTTTCCGCGGGAGTTCTGCAAGAGAAAGGGATGACTAAGTACGAGCGCGGGCAGGTAAGAATTCTGAATCGAAGATTTGGAAAGTGCTTCTTGTGAATGTTATGAGCCGATGCAACTGCCAGTTGGAAAAATGGAGGAAAGAAGCTGGAGCGTTAATAGAATACGTTAGTGTACCGATAGATAAGACCTCGATTGGCAAGCATTTCTTCCGATGCTTCGGTTAGGACATAGTATGAAAACTAACTACTCACGGACAGAACTCTACGAAGCGGCAGTTCTTGAAAGCGGCGACCACATGCTTTCGTATCGACTTCACGAAGCCGAAGCGTTCATCGATGACAGATTGTATAAGCTGCAGTCGGTGGACGCTTTCATCAAATTTGGTTCTACAAACTGGGGAGACCCATCATTCCGACATCGAATAGCGGGATAGTCGCTTCGACGAGGGTTCCCGGCTCGGCCCGCGAGACCCTTAACTCACCATTTAGTTGTTTAACGCGCTCCTTCATCCCGCTCACCCCGACACCAGCGGTGGGGCCAGCTGTAGCGATGCCCCTACCGAAATCCCGAATGCGGACCATGACTCGGTCAGCGTCCTGGATCAGTTCGATCCGTGCCTCTTCGCTCCCGGAGTGACGATAAACGTTCGTCAGGGATTCCTGAATGATTCGGAAGACCGCTATTTCAAGGTCACGCGGCAGACGGGGGAACGAGAACGGCTTGCAGTCGAAGGCGACTTTCAACTCGCTCCGTTTTTGAAGTCCGCTAAAGTACCAGTGCAACGCTGGTAAAAGTCCTGATTCCTCAAGAAGTGGAGGATGTAGGAGATAAGAGACGTTCCTTGTTTTCGACAGCGCTCGCTCGGCCATTTCGATTGCCGAGCACAATTTCTTGCCGTCCAGGTTTCGATTCTGTACGTCCAACTCAATCTTGAGCGCCGCAAGTTCGTGACCGAGATCGTCATGAAGGGACCGAGAAATTCGGCGACGCTCTTCATCTTGGACACGCATCAACTCACCAGATAGTTTCTGCAATTCGATGGTCCGGAGTTCGACCTGTCGCTGAGTCTCGACCAGTTGGGTAATTCGTGTGCGAAGTTCTTTGTTGAGTTGACGAGTCTTTTCTTCCAGGTCTCGGCGTTCCGTCAAATCGCGAGTGACTTTTGAAAATCCCCGCAGTGTTCCGGATTGATCGCGCAACGCAGTGATAACGACATGTGCCCAAAACGTAGTGCCATCTTTTCTGACTCGAAGGCCTTCATCCGTGTAGCGTCCTTCCTTCGTTGCTAGCTCCAGTTCCCGGTCGGGCCATTTGCTCTCAATTGCTTCTCTCGGATAGAAGCGGGAAAAATGCTGGCCGATAATCTCGTTTGCGCGGTAACCCTTGATGCGTTCCGCGCCTTGGTTCCAGGTCGAAACTTTCCCATTCACGTCGAGCAGGAAGATGGCGTAGTCCTTGACGCTGTCTACCAAGAGCCGGAAGACCTCATCGGTTAGCCGAGGGGAATTCTCAGATTGGTTCGCATCCTTGGACACCGGCGGAACTAGCGAAATATTCTCTCGTTGAGTCACAACGCCTCCGTGCACTCCTGGCAGGATTTTAACGTCGCGGAAGCGGTGAGGGAAGGGAAAGGCCGGAATGTCAAAGCCTCAAGCCGATTCCGTCAAGGCCTGGCAGGGAATCGACTCTCTTAGATCGCCGGCCTTGCATCAATCCACTCATCCCCTTCGTAAAAACACACGAACAGCGATGACAATTACGACTACGACTATCACGATTTCGACTAAATCCCTGGTGGTCATTTAGCGTTCCTCCCGAAGCCGAAACATTCTCCCACCGGCCCCCGGCGAATACAATCCGGATATCGCCGATCACCCTTGGCAAGGCTGAGCGTTCCATAGGTATGCTCTGTCTCAAATGAACCTTGGGAGCTTATCGCCCGCATTCCGCTGCGCGACGAGGGTTGAAGGCATCGAGGGCCCAACCCCTTACGCGAATTGTTCATCGAAACCTGCCGGAGAGTTTACGCCGGATAAAAGCCCTAAGAAAACGGAAAAAGTCGTGCTTCCCCATCTCGGCCAGTTGGGTGGCAAGCGTGCTTCCTACGATGGTCATTCTTAGGGCTCTGCGCGATGGAATAAGGTATTTCTTCGCATCGAAGATACAGAAAAAGCTCCGGGAACACCGACGGCTGTAAGCATGAATATACCTATGTGGGTAGCGTCGGCCCGATAGCTGTCTACAAAGATGCCGCATGACTGACGAACGATGGGAGTATGCAAAGCTGCGAGGCCGCTATAAGACGGCGCTAGTCAATGCCCTGGCGGCGAAGGGCAAGGAGCGATATCAACCGGGCAAATTGGAAAGCGATTTTCGCGATCTCGGGTTGAGGGATGAAACGATGGAGGAAGTTCGTGCAGAAGTGAAGACTCAGGGTTTCTGGGCCAGATGAACGTCGGGAATTATATGCAGGAACCTGTTAAAGCCCGAGTGGCTCGAATGGGACGTGAAATAGCTGAAATCCAGGAAGCGAATCGCAACTATTCTGACGATACCAACTCCTGGAAAGCAGAGAATGACCGAATGCGTCGCTTCCAGCGACTGAGAGAAATTCTCAACGAGTTGAAAACGCTTACCGCTTGGAAAGCTACATAGAAGACTCAACCAAGTCGTCGGCTAGGCAGTTACGACCACTCATCTCTGCCGGACAACCTCTTACGGACTGAACATTCGGAAGACCGCTGTTTCGACGTCGCGGGGAGGCGGGGGACACAAAAGCGGCTTGAGTCTAAGAGTGGATGCAATGGAGTGCTGGCATCGACAAATGATTGAGCGATGCAGCCACTGGCCGACTCGGTGGCGTTAGTAAATCTTTCGCGAATCTGGCTGCATCAGATTCTGACATTATGTCCGGCCCGACGGATCGGGAAGCTGCCATCACTCAACTTAGAAATGAATTATTACAACTGGCACAAGAACAATTCCGGAGTTTGATCGATGCCATGTACGTGGGAATGTCCAAAGAAGAGGCCGCCGTGCACGAGGCTCGCCGCGACCGCATCCGAACCTTGGAATCGACTCTGCGTGCGCTAATAGGCGCAGAATCTCCTTAAACCTTTTGGAAATTTGACCGCATCTTAGATTCGAAATGTTAATGCCAGGACCAACGCAAAAGGAAATAGCCCTTGCTCAGATCAGGAAGGCAATAATCACACTCATCAACGATCAACTGCAGGCTCGCATCGACGCAACGTATGTAGGGATGAATCTCGAAGCGATGCAAGTATACCAAGCTCGCCGCGAGCGCATTCAGAGCTTGGTCGAGAGCCTGCGCGTACTCCTGGACGTTCGGCAGAAAGTTGGGAATTTAGCTCTTGAGGACTGAATCCGCATTGGGGGATCCTAGCTTCATGGATGGTAAGGCGAAGATGCCCGCACATCTAATAGACGCCGACGGTGTCAAGATGTGCTCAGTTTGCAATAAGATTTTCGATAAGGATTCGGTGCCATCGCTTAGCAGTGCTTTCCTCGAACATGTGATAACGAAGCACATCCCCAGCAAAGCGAAATTGTTAACTTTGTCGAAGAGTGCATGAGCGTTTAGACGGGTCAGCGGCGCGCTGCGTCCTAACCTATATACCCGCAACCGACTTTATCCTCACCACTTTACTCAGCTCTACCACCCCGCAAGATGAGAGCTTTTCCTTTACTATTTCTGTGGTGTGCTCTCCCGCCTTAGCCGTTGTTCCTTTTCATCCAGCAATCGAGTGATTTCGCGAACCAGAAGGACCAGCTTTTCAGGGTCTTGTTCCGTGATCGCCTGCTCGCACAATTGCTTCCATCTTTCAGTATTTTCTCGCATGGCCTGAGGTCACCGCAGGGAACGCGGATTTATTTTAGCGTATTTGTGAATCGCCGGTGATTCTTCGGTGTCTTCATGAGCTTTATCTACTGAATAATTACGGGCGGCGCTTCATTCTCGGCTCCGGGGATTATCTACACGTTTAGTTCCGATGCTGTTCTTGATGATTACCTCCTGATAGCAGGCCGTGCATGTCGCCCGTGCACGATAGATAGCTGGCATTTTAGAGATAACGATGACATCCGCATCGCAGTGGGGACACTTGAGGCGGTGGTCGAACAGAGTTTGCTTATAGTCTGGCATAGCTACGTTTTAGGTAAAAGCCCGCCGCGAACGGCGGGTCTCCCCTAAAACAGTGGAGCGAATCGAACCTTCGGCTTTTTCACGCCCCACTTAGTTGATGTGCAATCTATCGCTTCGCTGCCAGTGGAGTCTGTCCCGATTTCACGGAGGTCTAGGGCTTTCATGCAATTAGTTGATCGCTTTCAGAGCGTTTTTTCCGGAGCAAATTACGACATGCAAGGAATCTACGTTCTTGATTCAAGAAGTCTTCTTTTTGGGAACCTTGGCGCCTTTTTTGCGCGCCTCCGATAGTCCAATCGCGATTGCCTGCTTACGGCTTTTCACTTGTCCGCCTTTACCGCCTTTTCCCGAACGGAGTTTACCTTTCTTTTCCCGGCGCACCGCGCTCTCGACCGACTTCCCAGCGGCTTTACCGTATTTCCGGCCTCCTGATTTGCCAGAGCCAGTTTTCTTTGAAGTTGCCATCCTAATCCCCCTTAGTGGACCAATTTTGGTATTTTTACGATGCCGCTAAGGTTCCTCACCGTTGCCGTGCCTTACACACGGAATCGGTCTAGCCCCAACACATTTGTCAGTAAAGTTTGCAATGACTCCAATAAGTTCCCCGTCGTGCACACTCTTGATTAGGGTTTGTGGAGCGCCTACTGCATGTCGAAAACGAGTTTGGAGTGCCGTTACTCTGCCGGGGTCTTATTTTGTCGACGCCAGCAACTGAGTGCACCTGGGCAGACTTTTTACCTTCGGTCCGTCCCGTGTTCGTCAGCGAATGTACCCGTGCCCAGCTCTAGCTGCAGTCGAGACACGAGAGCTGTAACCGGTTCCGGCCTGCATTTCAGACGTTCATTGAGTGGCCCGGAAACCCTGAGTCCGCACTTCTGCGCGAACTTCTTCCATTGTTTCATCGCTCAAACCGAGATCGCGGAAATCGTCTTCCAACTTACCCGGTTTATATCGCTCCTTGCCCATCGCCGCTAATGCATCGACCAGCGCAGTTTTGTAGCGGCCCCGGAGCTTTGCGTACTCCCACCGTTGATCAGTCATGGCATCTTTATCGTGATAGCTACGGTCCGGCGTTTTGATGCGAAGAAATAGGAACGAGCTATTCCTGATGTCGTTTCCTGGTTAGTTCGCTGGAGAGTTGATACAAGAAGAACCCGCCTATCGGGCTTAAGGATGGCGGGTCATTTGGGCTAAGCAAGCTAAGGAGTATTGCCTCCCACCATAGGCGAGGCCGCGATTGCGAATCCATACGGCAGGAACTGTAAATGTCGTTAGGCTAAATGGTAGATGTTCCGCTGCGGCGAGTATCCAAAAGGCGGGCTTCTTTTTCCAACAGAAGCTTGTTTATTTCGAAGCCAATTCGGCCAGCTTCTGCGGGTCCTGCTCGGTAGCAGCTTGCTCGCATAGCTGTTCCCAGCGTTCTTTAATCGGACCTTGCATGTACCCGAATATACCGACTGACAAGGCTTTTGCCTATGGCAACAAAGTATTCAAAGGCTCCCGCACGCCACAGCGGCTGTAGAACAATGCGCAAATCGTCCGCGCATCAAGACCACCCCCGCTCGATGCAACTTGTAGATGATGTCTTCGCCCTAAAACGTATCGGAAAGTGCCGTGCAAACCGCTTCGCAAGGCCGGCCATTCGACGTGTGATTAGGGCCATGGTGGATAGTTCAGCTTTCGTATCTGGATTTCCTGCAAGGTACGAAATGCAATCGCCATAGCGCGCCGTTCATTCCCCGTATCGCGGCCCTGAGCCAGCTCTAGCCCACGCACGAAAATTGCCTCTTCCGCAGCTTGCACATACAAGCGAACCTTTTCTAAATCAGTTTCCCTTTTCGCGGCTTCAACGTGAACGGCCCAAGGAAATATGCTTTCGGGATCGTTGGACATGGTTCGTGGGCGCCTCTAATGCTGCAATTTTTGGATGAGCATCCAAACTAGTACAGCGACGCCAATCCATAGCGCAGTATCAAGCATTGGCTTGAATCGTCGGTTCACCCGAAGAGAATACTACCGGCGTGCTTAGTCAGGTAGCGTACGAAAGTTACTCGAGACGCATCCGCGTCATCTAGCAGCGAGAAGCCAAATTAGAAGAAAGGCAATGACAATCAACGCGAACATTGTCGATGCTGGAGACGGTACTTTTTCGCCAAACCGATCCCGGTGTCGCACTCCATTTCCTGGACGGACCGTCGTTTGATTGGACTTCGGCATAATCGGCAGGCGCGGCGAGGGAGAAATAGAATTTATGAAGGCCCTGCGCTACGTGGCCGCTCCTGCTGGCGCTGCACCAGCATTTGTATCAGGGATATGCCTCAACCCAAGGGCGCACAAGGTAACCGAAGTTGTACAGTTCCTTACGTAAACCTATGGGAAGATTAAGTTCTGGGGAGCGCTGCGTTGAAAGACCAGACTGCGACTATCTTGGCAAATTGCTCGAAGTGGAGAAGACAGTGGTAAATTGCTCACCCCACGCGAGAAGGATCAATTTCAATTTCGATCCACTCTACCGGATCGCTATCGATCTGTTGGCGTAGAGGTATCTCAAGCGTTGCATTTTGGATTGGTAATCTAGTTGCGAAGGATTTCCCGCTGAAACAATGCTCAGCCATCCTAACCGATCCCGCCGACTTTCGGGTCAATGTGAGCGTGCCGTCTCCGTAAGGAACCACCCCCAAATGGCTTGACTGATCGAGTGAATCGTTCGTCTTGGAAGCAACTACCATCGGCGCTGTCGTTTTGGCGAATTCACATTCGTTTCTTCCGCGTCCGCTATCGAGACGCTGCGTTCGTAACGCAACCAGCACGGGTTTCTCTTTTTCGAATCGTACCCAAGACGATGCGTGCGCACCTCGAGTCGCATTCCCAAACACCGGATCAAGCGCCTGTACCCGAAAGTCTGTCGTAGGCCGTATGAGCTGAGTCATCCCGTTAAATTTCGCTATCATCTGAGGAGTTGCTCGTTCTCCAGCATCGTCACTGGGATCAAAAGAAACGATGGATCCCACCGTCCCGATGGCCACCGAGTCGAACCATATCTCCGGAGCGCTTCTCCAGTCGTAGCCGGAAGAGCCGTAGGTTGGCGTGCCAAATTCCGCACAGAGACCACTAAAGAAGAATCGGCGATTGGCTTCAAGATCGTATTCTCCTTTGGTCAGGCCAAGATCGTCGGGACTGTGCAGGTCGAGATATTCTGTGAACAATGGCGAGAGGTGGTAATACATGACAACAATGTCTGGGTTCTCTTCGCGCATCGCGCCGACTACTACTTCCAAGCCCTTAGCTAGCATCTTCTCGCCGGCCCAATGCATATCATGCGGTGCAATTTCATCCAAGACCGGAATTTCGTATCCGAAATCGAATTTTACGAGATCAGGCTTATAGCGGCGCACGAATCGGCGCGCGCGTTCTCGCAGCACTTCCTGCACCTCCGACCGAGTAAAATCCAGAATGTACCAGCTCTGCTGGCCATCTTTGATGAAATAGGCGCTACCGTCGACTTTCCGAAGCATCTGCTCGGAGGTCAGCCCGAGGCTCGTTGGATCTTCGGAACGCATGAACGCTGCCCAAAGGCCGAGACGCAAGCCGTCTTCCCGAAGTTCCTCCAGAAACTGTTCAAAACGCGGCAGACGCTCGACGGAATGTTCCAATGCCCCATACTTTCCTTCCCACTTATCATCGATTGAGAGCAGGCTTGCCCGTAGACCGGATGATTTCAAATCGCGGTAGAACTTTTCGAGGGCAGTCTGGTCGAGGCTGCTGCCGTCCTTCTTGTCTACCATCTGCTCGCCCCAGGTGCACCACTGCGGTGCAAGTAAGGTCGCAGTCTTGCGCGAAGAAGGCGCCTGTTTACGGATGATTCTCGCATCCAGCAAGCCACGATAGTACTCGCGTATGGCCTCGTAGTAATTAGGAGCGAAGGCCCAATACAAGCCAGCGCCCAGAGTGAATGGACCGGGTCCACGCAGATGACCCCATAGGTCTCCGCGGTAATTGAAAACCACACTGCCTCGCCCATCTTTTTGGTCGAAATATAAGTCCGCGCCCGGCAGGTCTGTGAGTCCGCAGCAATAAGCCTCCGTTGTATCGGGAGGTGCGGGCACGTCGGGTCGTCCCGCTTGCGCTTCCCTAAAACCAGCGAAGTAGTGACATGGCAGTCCCCATTGCTGCGTGATTCCGCTTCCGGCGCGCCCTAGAGAGGTTCGCAGCTCAAGACCGATATCATCGGAGATAATCGGGCTTACGCCTTCACTCTCACAAATGCCCGGTAGAACCAGGTTTGCCGTGCGTAGGCCCGGATGTGGCAAGTCATCCTTGGTCTCGGCAAACCAATGGACACTGACAATGTCCTCTTCAGCGGCCGATTCGTAAGTGATCGGCTCCTTCCAAGCACCGCGGTCGCTGAAGCGCCACGCAACAGTGACTCTACTCCCGCCGTTTGCGTTTGCGTGGGCGTACGTCCACACCGCGCGATCCTCTTCAGCTTTGTGGTGCACTAATTTGCCGGTGACTGCTCTGCGCGTTTGGTTGAGTCTAGACTGGACGAGTACAACTGGCTGAAGCGGTCCTCGAGCGATTACTTCGCTTCGCTGATTGAGAATGCGGAACTCGTCCGTTTCAGCCGACCACTCCCAAAGGTAGTTTATGCCTCTGAATTTGACTGCATTGTCCGACTCAACGAATTTGCTCGAATTGGTTTCGGCTCGAAGCCCAAAACTAGTCAGCACGTAGGACGCCGCAGTGCTTTGCAGAAATTGTCGTCGGTTCAACGGTATGCTCCTCGTGCTTCAGATGAGTGTTTAGCCCTGATGTCAGTCGTTTTGACGTATGCCTTCTTGATACTTGGCCTCTTAGTAATTCTGTTTAGTATGTGGTAAACCCTAAGACAGGTTGACCCTACCGGTCGAGAATGACACCTGGCCCCACCATTAGCGAATAATCTCCCTTTTTCACCCCAACGACCCCTGCTCCCTTCCTGATAGATCGATTCCCTTCTTGAAGTACGGTTCGACTTCCGAGCGGATCGTCCGACAGGAGTTTCACAGTCGCGCTCAGAATTTATATGAAAACGCTACAACAAGTACAGCACCGCATTTAATACTGGCTTGGATTACCTAACACCTCACTTTGATACTTACCCGAGGGCGGGTTACGGAATTCGCGGTGTCATCTTGCCGCGTGTTTGCTGATAGTTAATGTAGCTGAACTTCCTTTGAGGGCTGAACACGCACGCAATTTAGTCCTAACAGTCCAGTCATGAAATGCCGAAATTAATTTTGCTACAGTTTCGGATTGCCAGCTAGCCTTGGCCGTTGCCGCTCTCTCAAAGATCGAAGATCCGATACGCACTTCCTGGATCAGTTTCCTGCAAAAGGGAAAGCGCAACGTTGTGCACGGGAATTCCCGCCGTGCTCTTCCCATCCGCGGTTCCATGATGAGCGTGACCATGAAGCACCAGATCGGCACCATGCCGGTCCACCACTTCAATTAGGCGTGACGTGCCCAGATAAGAATAAATTTCCGGAAGCTCTCCAACCACCGTTCCCTGAATAGGCGCATAGTGCAGCACTACGACTCGTTTCGGAGCACGCAACTGCGAAAGCGCTGTCTCAAGTTTCAAGGCTTCGTCGATTGCCGCCTTCACAAACGATTTGATCTGCGGTTCCCCAAACGCTGTCAGCGCTCCCCTTCCGAATCCTCCGACGAATCCCTTGGTCCCAGCAAAACCAACCCGGTTGTATTCGAAGCCGTTGCCGTCGAGCATTTTTACGCCGGCGGCAATAAGAACTTTGCTGAGTTCCATTTCCTGGCCGCATTCGAAATCGTGATTCCCCAGCACCGCAACAACAGGAATTCGCAGCCTCGCCAGAATTGCCGCTAGCGGTTCAATTTCGTCGACCTTGCCGAAGTTCGTAAGATCGCCGGCGACTACCAATAAGTCGGCTTCATCATTGACCTTCGAGAATCGTTCTTCGACAGTTGCAAAACGTTCTGGAGTGTAGTGCAGGTCAGCGGTAGCTGCGATTCTCATAGGTTGCGCTCCGATTCCCATCGGTTCGAATTTTCCCGTACGCGCCGGGAGCGATATTTGGTGAGCTGATCTTCGAATCCCCATTCATCCACATCGATTGCGAACAGATGCGGATCGATGAGGCTTCCACGAAACTGAGCCCGAGGATCGGGATGTTCGATGGCTTCCCTAAAACGGTCAAGCAACATCTTCCAGATTGCAGTTGGAACTAGCCTCACCTGTGCGGGATAAATGTAGGCAAAAAACATCAGTGCCCAGAGCAGCAGCTGGTCATGTTCGCCCAGGATATCCAGCAGTCTCTGCCACTCGAGGCGCTCACCTAACGAATAGACGATGTGCGCAATGTCCGCGCCGTCGAAACGTTCGCGACGGGTCACGAATAGTTTCGAAGCCAGCAATTCCTCCGGCGCCAGCACGCGCACCGGGATCCCAACCACCGATCCAAATCGAGATCGATCCATCCAAATTTGATCGACTGCGATGACTCCATTGCTCATGCCAGAGATCAGATCCACGAAGAATTCGCCCCGATATGCTTTCGCAAGCCAGACCGGATCGAGGACTTCACAAGTGAACCCATCCGCCTGCAAGCAACGTAACGCTCTCTTAACACAATCCGCGGCCAAAGATATATCAAGATCTTTCGTGGGATGCCAGATTCCGGTGTGCTGTTGGAGCGCGAACGCGCCGGCCACCGCGTAAGAAACACCACATTCATTCAACACAGTAAGCACGCGATGAAACAGTTCTCGTTGTTCAGCAGGTAGCTCGGGAGGAATTGATGAACTCGTCCGGGGTGTCGTCGCATCGGCCATCGCGATTCGGATGCGATCAAGGCGACGCGGAGTTGCTATGCTGCCCCCAGACTCGAGATTAGAACGCTATCCAGGCGCCGGATCTTCGGGGCTGCCCAACAGAATCAAAAACGAGATGGGATGCAGTACTCCACTATGTAAGGAATTCTGGCCCATAATGGAGAAGCTGCCCCAGCAACATTCGCGCAAGCAGATTGAAGAGCATCGCCACTCCGAAGGATCCCACCGCTGTTATCAATCCCACAACTGATCCTACCGACGTGGGCGAGTAAAAGTCGCCCGAGAGTGTCTGGACAATCGTCGACCAGAACTGATGTCCAAACAACGGCACACTTAAAAGCGCAATGGCAAAGGCGAGTGGAGCGGAAACGATTAGGAGCGAAACCGGCATTAGTGCCGATGGCCAACGGCAGCTGCATTCAGAGAGATTTTTATCGGATCAGCAGGCTGCTCAACGCCTCCACCAGGCTTCCCCTTGCAAATGCGGTAGGGTATCCAAGCGTAGTCGCCGATTTGCCCGATGCGCAGTCCCCACGTCGACCAGAATTTCGGAGGACAGAAGATCAGGAACAACCATGCCGAATCTGTCAGAAACTTTGTTCCAGTCAAGCTCACATTGATAGCGGAATAACCTGCAATACGAAGCGTGTCCGAGAAGCGCTTTCAACTCGGTGATTAATGCGGGGAATCCTCTCATTTGCTTGACCGGCCTCGATGGAAGCTGGGATAGGCGGGCGCCATCGGTACATCATATCCCGCCATCTGCTACTTACGTGCTGTCTCGATTGAAAGGTCCGAGCAACGATGAATAACATAGTGTTCTTTCGCTTTTTTATCTTCATCGTTAGGGAAGCAGCTGAAGAGCGTCTTGAACCTCCAATGAAGCTGTCCTGGAAAATATCGACTTCTCTACTTCACAAATTCTGGCTGTCCACCCTCTGACCAAGGGGCATAATGCAAACTGAATTGAACCCGGTCAGGAATGGCTGGATGATCGTAAAAGAGAAATACGCGAACCGGATTCGGATTCGGATCATCGTAAGTGACTTCGCCTAGG